>UMCV01030339.1_pt1 | contig 9177 bp, 7 predicted proteins | sample 1964311 | NCBI WGS metagenome assembly UMCV01 (sample SAMEA4835976, study PRJEB28245) | human gut metagenome | biome: gut microbiome; material: fecal sample | place: Denmark | collected 2008 | reverse complement strand
ATATCAACTCACTTTTAAAATTATTATTACTTATATTATAACAGAAAAAAGTAAATTTTCTATTGCCTTAGATTTACCTTAAACATAAAATTATTCTTTAAATTTAACCTTGTATCTATTTTATATTTTTTCCTTTTTGGATTTCCATCAATCCTATAAATGCTATTATTTTTAATATCATAGCTTACAGACCAAATTGTATTAGCATCCTTTCTCTATCATAATCACATCTAAACAGTACAAAAATCTTTTTGATTTCTAAATACTTATCCATATCATCAACTACTTAACAAATTGTAATTTAGCGAATAGTAACTTAATTTTCTTTTTTATTAAACATATGGCGTACTTTATCTATTCGATTATTTGGTCTGCGTGATTGAATAACTGGTTCACAAGTAGCAATTTGATAACCTTTTAATTCTGTCAAAAAAACTGCTTGCCCATTTGTATATAGAGTTAAAGTATTACGATATTCATTAATACAACGTACAGGAATATGTCCTGTAAAAATAATTTCATCATTTTTTGATTGACTAGTTTCAATTATTGCACAATGTTTTTGTGCATCATTATATGCACGAGAAAGGTATCCCTGTGGTGTAAAAAGTATAAACGAAAGATATGGCTCTAATAATTGCGTTCCCGCTTTTTTCAATGTTTGTTCAAGTACAATTGGGGCAAGAAAACGAAAATCCGAGGGAGTACTAACAGGGCTATAATAAACACCATATTCAAAACATATTTTACAATCTGTTACTTCCCAGCCATACAAACCTTGCTCCAGTCCATAATTAATACCTTCTCTTACTGCATTTTGGAAACTTTGATTTAAATAACCGAGTGAAACTTTGCTTTCGTACTGTATTCCACTGCCAATTGGAAGTGGAGTTATTGATAATCCAATTGATGCCCAAAATGGATTTGGTGGTACTTCAATATGAATAGTATAATCTGCCTTTTGTAATGGCTTTTCCAAATAAATTACGGTTGGATCTTCGATTCTTATGTTTATGTGATATTTTTCAATCAACAGAGAACAGATAACTTCTAACTGCAATGTTCCTAAAAAAGAAATGACGATTTCATGTGTTATCGTATCAACATAATAACGTAAAAGAGGATCAGTATCTGCAATTTCTGTAAGAGCATCCAATAATTTTTCTCTCTCTTCTATTTTTATCGGTTCAATTCTTGTTCGTAGTATTGGTACAGTCTTGTCATTCCATACATTGCATGGCAAAATCTTTTCATTTCCTATAATATCGTTCAATCTTAATGTATTGTTAGGTATAATAAAAATATCTCCAGAACAAACTATTTTTGTCTGTATCATTTCCCCATTTGAAGGAATATATATTTCTGTAAGTTTCACTTTCTTTTTCGATGGCAATATAATTGTATCTCGTAAGTGTAATGTTCCACTGTAAAGACGCAAATAAACTAATCTTTGCTTATGGTCTGTATATTCAATTTTAAAAACTCTTCCACATAGTTCTGAATCATTCTCATTCATTTCAGAACAAAAAAGATTTGAAATAGCTTCGATGAGTTGTTGAGTCCCTATATTATTTCTAGCACTTCCATGGTATATAGGAAACAACGAACCTTTTTTAACACACCTAGATTCTTCATACGTTAATTCTTGTATAGTCAATTTTTCTCCTACAATATATTTTTCTAAAAGTTTATCATTTTTGGAAATTACAGGATCCCAATCATCTAAATCAATGATATTTTTAATTGATATTTCTGGAGTTAATGTTACATTTTGCATAACAATAATATCATTTGAAAGTTTTTCTTTGATATTTTGATAAATATTATTTAAGTTAATTCCATACTGATCTATTTTATTTATAAAAATAATTGTTGGTATATTCATTTTTTGAAGTGCATGGAATAGTATTCGGGTTTGTGCTTGTACACCATCTTTAGCAGAAATTACTAAAATAGCTCCATCAAGAACAGATAAGGAACGATACACTTCTGTTATAAAATCTGTATGTCCAGGAGTATCTACAATATTGATTTTGTAGTCATTCCAATTAAAAGAAGTAACTGCTGCCTGAATTGTGATTCCACGCTGACGTTCTAAAAACATAGTATCTGTCCTTGTTGTTCCCTTATCTACACTGCCTAATTCTAAAATCGCTCCACTTGTATAAAGTAGACTTTCCGTTAAGGTCGTCTTTCCTGCATCTACATGAGCAAGAATACCAATGTTGATTATTTTCATGGAACTTCCCTCCCTACAAATTTATCTTTTAACTTTCATAGTTGGCTCATGTTCGCTATTTTCCCATCTATTAACAGATGCGAATGAAACAGACAAAATCTCTGCTAGTTCCGTTTGAGTGACTAGCATTTTCTTTCTTAATATCTTTAACCCTTCTGAATATGTCATAAAAATTACCTCAATGTCGAAATATAAAAATATTATAACACTTTTATTGAAAAAAATCTATTTTATCGACATATTAATTCAATATTTTTCCCACCTTTTTCTCAAATTCGTCCCTGATTCTTTTCAGGGATTTTTTCTTTTTTAAAAAAAAGTTGGTCAAAACAACAGCCATTTTTCATCTAACTAGTAGAAGAGATTCATTTCTTTTCAAAAAGTCAAACATTCGGTCAAAAAGTGCCGCCTTAGATGTGAGGAGGTAAAAGATTTCTAAAATCCCGAACTTTATGCTGAAAAATCGGTCCTAAGACTTGAGGAAGAAAAAAGTTAAATATTTTTCGGCCAAAAACGACTTATGTGTCCAAGGGATACTAGAAGGAAATATTTATCGTTTCCTTTTGGCAAAAACTCGTCAACTTCCCATATGACTATCAGAAACTGAAAAAAGTTTCGTCAGGTAAGCATCGTTTGGTCCATTGACTATTGAAGGAAGTGAAAAAAATTTCTTCAAAACCCGAACTTTTGGTTCAAAAGTGCCGCCTAAGACTTGAGGAGGAAAAAAAGTTCAAGAAATTTTTGGCAGATTGGCGATACGTTGCCATAAACCTATGAAGGCGAAAGAAATTTCACTCGATTTCGTTTTTCTGGGACTCGATTTCCCATTTGTCTATTGAAAGTAAAAAAGTCCAACTAATTTTTGGCAGAATTCGTATACGTTGCCATTAACCTATGAAGGCAAAAAATGTTACATGATTTGCTGGCAAAAATGGAACCTGCTCGCCATTAAAGGAGTGGGAAGACAAATACCTGACTTTTCGATGAATGCAGTCGTTAAAGAACATTCATAAGGATTAAATGCACTGGCCAGTCAATTACTCCGCTACTACTCATGAAAGAGAGGATTAAAACATGTATGAAATTTAAATTCAAATTAAGTCCTAGCAATGCATATCAAAAGCAATTCAACTCGGATTATCTAAATCCTGTGGACATTGATTCGCTAGATGCATTCAAAGGCATTTGTACACACGATTACGTATGTGCGTCCTATAAGGATAATCATAGATGCAAGGAAAACTTCCTATCAGCCACCTGCGTCCCATTCGATATCGACAACGATCATTCGGATAAGCAAGAGGATTGGCTAGATATAAAGGATGTAGTAAGTTTCTTCTATGGCGTTCCGTTCTTGGTTCAATACAGCCGTAATCATATGAAGCAAAAGGGTGCTAAGTCCCCAAGGCCAAGATTCCACGTGATATTCCCAATAGATGAAATCACAAACGAGGAAGAATACAGAAACCTTAAAGTCAGGATTCATTCAATCTTCCCTTACGTGGATGTACAAGCGTTAGATTCGGCTAGATTCTTCTACGGAACTGATAATCCCGAAGTCGACTACGTTGATGGATATAGGAACCTTACTGATTTCCTAAAGGAATTAGATGAAGTTGATGCGTTTGCTAGTTTAGATGATGGTTCGACAATACATGAAGGCTCTAGGAACTCAACGATGCATAAGTATGCCGTAAAGATTCTTAAGCGTTATGGATTATCTGAAGAGGCAAAGGAGCAATACCGACTTGGAGCTGGTAAATGTATTCCACCTTTAGAAAAGGATGAGCTAAACGCCATTTGGAAATCTGCTCTTAAGTACTATCAATCATCGATAGCGACCAATCCTAATTATGTTAAACCAGATGAGTACAACAACCCTACGTGGGCTGAAATTATACCACTTGATGATGCTAATCTACCTGCATTCCCTATAGATGCTCTTCCTGATGCATTAAGGAACTATGTATTGGATGTCGCTGAATCAACCCAAACACCCATCGATATGGCAGGTGTTGCATCATTGGCCATCATGTCAATCGCCATGCAACCAAGATACAAGGTCATAGGCAAATCGGACTGGGAGGAGCAATTGTCCCTTTACTGCATGATTGTCGCAGAGCCTAGTGACAGGAAGTCAGCGGTGTTCAACCAAATAATAAAGGTTATCCAATCCTTCGAGGCTGATTACAACGAGCGTCATTCAATAGACGTCCTAAAGAGCCAAGAGGAGCACGCTTCCCTTGAGAAACGCTACAAAAAAGCTAGCAAGGACTTCGAGAACGGCAAAATCACCAAAGACGAATACAATGAGGCATTCTCTAAGTACTCCAGCCATAAGGTTATTAAGCCTATCTCACTCACTCTAGATGATGTCACATCTGAAAGCCTAACCAATGAGATAGAGAGCCAAGACGGATGCATTGCCTTAGTTTCCAGCGAAGGCGGTATCTTCGATATCTTATCAGGAAGCTACACCAACTTCCCCAACATCGACATATTCCTAAAGGGTTACTCTGGCGACTTCATTAAGGTAAGCCGTATCGGCAGGCCATCGCTATATGTGAAGAACCCAAGACTAACCATTCTTCTTACAGTACAACCAAAGGTACTTGAAAGTGTGGTTAATAATGGAACATTTACAGGACGAGGCTTATCGGCTAGATTTTTATACTCAGTTCCTAAATCACTTGTTGGTTCTAGAAAATTTGAAACTAAGCCAATCAACTTTGATAACAAGAAAAGATTCAGTGATTTAATTCACGAAATACTAAAGGAACCTAAATCTTCCACAGTATACATAACACTAGCAAATGATGCCTATTCCCTATTAAAGGATTATTACGAGGAGTTTGAATCTAGGCTTATAACTGACCTTAAGGAAATAGGAGGATGGGCAGGAAAGCTTGTCGGCAACATCCTAAGGATATCAGCCTTGATAACTCGTGCAAAGAACATCAGATACGATGCTTTCCTATATACTCCATCAACCGATGATTCAGCCGAATGGATTGTACAAAAGGATGATATGGAGAGTGCGATAAGGCTAGGTGACTACTTCCTTGAGCACGCTAGGTATGCATTTGACTTCATGGATGATTCGACAATCAAGAAGCAAGCACTTAATTTCCTAGAAAAGCTAAAGGTCTTAAAGACCAATGAAATCTCGTTCAGGGATGCCTGCAGGACAACGAAGTTCATGAACAAGAAAGACAAGGCAAAAGCCGTAATCACGCTTCTTGTCGACAATGGGTATCTTCGTGAGAAACAAGGAACGTCAAGGGCACACAACAGAGGCACGATCTATGAGGTGAATCCTGCAATCTATGATGAGGAGCATCCTCCTTAGGTCTAGTTGTCGTGCTGTCGTATAGAAGCTTATTTCAATATTAATTAATTATTAAATATAAATATTTAAGCCTAATATGCGATGACAACTACGACAACTGCAGTGCCCCCTAGGGGCCATCACATCTCTACAGCTATTCAAATGGAGACCGGCCATGGGGTTTCACGCATAAAAATTCGATTTCAAACGGGGTATATGCCCTAATTCAAAAAACTCAAAAAAAATTATTTCATATGGAGGATTTAAGACAATGAAACCAAGAGTTTATTACGGTCCAATGCCTAGACTTAGAGCTAGCGACAAAGCCATGTTCTCAAAGCCTAATTCAGAATGTGTCGCATTGTACCAAGATAAGATGGAACGACCTGTCATCGTTTCAAGAGTATCCAACACACCTATGCCATATAGGGTTGTTGCTGGTATGTCCGTAGTGGTATTCGCAACACTACTTGATGCAAAGAACTACTGCGACAAGAGATTCAAAGAGGTAAGTGACTAATGGAATTACCTATCAAATTTCAAAAGCACCTACGCTCCCACATCGATTTCTCATCATTCATCTTACTTGATATGGTGGTCATCGATGACAGCAAGAGTGCCGTATTCCTTTTCCCTAGAGGCGATGAGGCAAGATACTGCAATCTTCAAATCAATAATGAAAGTAAATTCTATGGCTCATTTGATGAGATGATGGAATATGCTATTCATTTCAAACTAATCTCTGAAGGATACAAGAAAGACCTTATTAAGAGATACGAAACAATTAAACAAAGCGGAGGAAATAAATAATGTTTAAAACAAACGTTTATAAAGAAGCATTTAGTCATATGCTTACAAACAAAATGACTACTGAAGATTACTCAATTTTAAATCTTGCTAATGAAGCATACCCTGCTATGCCATCAGTTGATTCAAAACTTGATGATACCCTTGCAAAATATAATCCTTTTAGAAAGGTTGCTTCTATTTTCAATATTGAAGGTGAAGGTTCAATCGTTGTTACAACCGCAAATGGAATTGCAACAATCGTTGATGAAGCTGGAGCATTGCCTGAATCTAGTGATGAATCAAAAGAAATTAGATTCTCTTCTTATAAAATAGGTTCTTTAGCTAAATTAAAATTAGCATTCATCAATGACAGACACTTCGATATTGAGGATTACCTTTCAACCAAGTTTGCTAAAAGATTCGGTATTACTGAAGAAAACCTTATTGTCAATGGTACTGGCAACAAGGAACCTTTAGGGATTATGAACTCAGGTATTGCTAAAACAACTGCACCAGTACTTACTTATGATGAGGTAGTTAAGCTATTCTTCTCTTTACATAAGGATTTAAGAGTCAATGCAACTTGGATGATGTCAGACGCAATGGCTATGAAGGTCAAAGGCATCAAGGACGCCAATGGCAATCCATTATTTAATGGTGAAAAAATCTTTAATAAAGAAGTAATGATCATTAATTCAGTTGATGAAAATACTATTCTATTTGGTGATTTTTCTTACCTTTACATTCTTATAAGAAAACCATTAGGCGTACGAGTGTTAACTGAAAAATACATCGCTACTGGTGACTATGGTTATGCGGGTATTGAACGAATTGATGCCAAAATTACCGATATTAATGCTATAAAGGCATTAGTTATCCATACGGAGGAATAAACGCAACACAAGCCTTTTATGGGCCTATTCTGGGGAGCCTAACCGCTCCCTGGGATAGTGTTGCCACTACGATTATGGGGACTAATACATACACAAAGGAAATCAATAATATCACCTATGTCATCAGCTCCATACCTTGTAGTGCGGAGTCTGAAAAGGTACTAAAAGAAAAGCTTAAAAAACTCATTATAAACGAGTCAAAAGATAAACAAAAAGGTTCATCGATATCGGACAAATGAGTTGATAAATAAGGGATTTAGAGTGATGTATATACACTGACAAACGGAGGTGTATTTATGTCAGAAAACAAACAAAAACTTATTGAGTTTTGCAAAGCAAAAGGTGCCAAGATAAAAGGTATCGCGCATCTAATCGAGTACTACCAAAAGTCTCTCGGTTGGAGCGAACAACAAGCGGTCGAATATGCTATTAAATTATTCGAGGATGGAACAATTGATTCCATTATGGTCATTTTAAAAGAAGGAGGCAATGACGATGCCACAAACAGATAACACTAAAATAACCGCACTTTATTGCCGTCTTTCTAGAGATGACGAATTACAAGGTGACTCAAACTCAATCATTCATCAAAAAGAAATCCTTAAAAAGTACGCTGATGATAACGGCTTCAAAAACACTGAGTTTTTTGTTGATGATGGTTATTCAGGAACTAACTTCAATAGGCCTGATTGGCTTAGGCTGCTCGAAAGAATCAATAATGATGAGGTCGGAACCATTATCGTTAAGGACATGAGCCGTCTTGGAAGAGACTACCTTAAAGTTGGAATGTACACAGAGATGCTTTTTCCTGAAAAGGACATAAGGTTCATTGCTATTAATTCTGGCGTTGATTCAGCTAACCAACAAGACAGTGACTTCACTCCTTTCCTAAACATCATCAACGAATGGTATGCAAAAGATACCTCAAAGAAGATTAGAGCCGTTATCAAAGCAAAAAGCGATGCAGGAAAACCTACTGCTCCTATTCCAGTATATGGTTTTATAAAAGACCATAACGACAAATATCACTGGTTAGTTGATGAGGATGCTGCAGAAGTAATTAAGGAGATATTTCGCTTAGCTGTCCAAGGACATGGTCCATCTAAAATTGCTACTATTCTCACTCAAAGAAAGATACTTAATCCTACAGGATATAAAAATTCAAAAGGTATCGCAAATACTCACAGCAAAGACAACATTGACCCATATTGGTGGGATTGGTCTGTTGTTTCTGATATCTTATCAAGGCAGGAATATCTAGGACATACCGTCAATTTCAAAACTGGTAGAAAATCATATAAGAACAAGAAATCCTATATTAATCCACCATCGAAATGGGTCATTATTAAGAACACCCATGATGCCATTATCGACCAAGAGACATTCGATATAGTCCAAAGATTGAAGGAAGGTCGTAAGAGGGCTAACACTCCAATGGGTGAAATGCCTGTTCTATCAGGTATGCTATATTGTGCAGATTGTGGTAAGAAGCTCTATGTTTGCAGAACCAAGTCTCTACAGCCAAGTGCCTATTATTATTGCTGTTCCACTTATCGCAAAAGACAAGGACTATGTTCAGCTCATCAAATAAGGATAAAAGTTATTGATTCCATTGTACTGAATGATATCAAAATGCATATAGAGTTCGCTAGAGCTCATGAAGATGAATTCATTAAGCTGGTATCAAACGAAACGAGTGCTTACACCGCTAAGGCATTATCCTCTCTAACTAAGGATCTCAATGCATCGAAAACAAGATTTGAGAAGTTAGACGCAATCATCCAAAACCTTTATGAAGATAAAATATCAGGTATTGTCTCTGAAGATAGATTCAAAAAGATGAATGAGAATTATGAGCAGGAGCAAAATTCTCTAAAAGAAAAAATTGCTGAGTTAGAAGGCAAAATCAAAGCCATTAATGAGCAAAC
>UMCV01035740.1_pt1 | contig 9259 bp, 5 predicted proteins | sample 1964311 | NCBI WGS metagenome assembly UMCV01 (sample SAMEA4835976, study PRJEB28245) | human gut metagenome | biome: gut microbiome; material: fecal sample | place: Denmark | collected 2008 | reverse complement strand
AAAACCCTTTTATGGCGGCCGCCGCATGGGAAATTTTGGACGGGAACTTGGATAAATCCGATTCTCTGTACAAATTTGTCGGAGACAAATTAAAGGTGAAAATAGCCCCTCCCAAAAAAGTTTGGCAGGAAAAATACAAAGCCCGCGCAGTTGACGACCGCGAGATGAAAGTCGCCAAGGACGCCGAGCCGCAAATAGACGGGACTTTTGCGCCGCTCTTTGACGGGAAAACTCTAAACGGCTGGCACACTACAACCGGCAGCGCTAAATATTCCGTTGTGGATGGCTGCATACTCGGAGAAACCGACCCGAAAATGAAGCAAAACTCATTTTTGGCAACCGACAAAAAAGATTATTTCAACTTCATATTTGTCTGTGATTTTAAATGGGTTGAGCATGGAAATTCCGGAGTTATATTCCGCGGGCAAACCAACGATAAAGGCGGAGTTTACGGGCCGCAAGCCGAAATGGACGATTCTGTCCGGGCTTGGTCCGCAGGCATCTACAACGAGGGCTTTGAATGGAAATATTCGCTGTCCAGAGAGGATCAAGAGGCCGCCCGCAAAGCCGTAAAACTTGACGACTGGAATAGGATGACAATCCTATGCAATGGCGATACAATCAAGACATGGCTAAACGGCGTTCCGGTATCAGACCTTGAATGGAAAGGGACAAAACCCGGATTTTTCGGACTTCAAATCCACGCCGGAATGAAATGCAAAGTATTGTGGAAAAATATAAAAGTAAAAGAACTCAAGTAAAAGGAGTTCAATAATAAAAGAAGGCGGCTGGATTTTCCTCCGCCTTCTTTTTGCGCCCGACAAAAAATAAATTGCAGTTTCCTAAAATTTGAACGCTGCAGCAAGTAATAGCAAACGCTGTTTTTAAGCCGCGTCGGCTCCGTAAAATTTTTCAAATTCGGGCAATTTGTTTTTTTATCCAATAATTTTAAGTTGCTAGGCGTTTTTATTTACCGGATTTTTTATGACAAAGACGAAATTCCCATAAAAAATTCGCAGTCTCAATATATCACACCACAGAAAAGGATGTGAAACCTTTTGCATTCTTGCACAGTTTGCAAAATGTAAAAAATGGTGAACTATCGGGCATTTTACTCGCAACAAGCAATCCCACTTTTAGGCTTTAGGCAAACGCCAACGGCAATCCCTCTAAAAACGGGGATTGCCGTTAATAATTGAAATTGAGCGGCGAAGTTTATCGCAAAAAAAAAGCCGCAAATAAAAATGCGGCTTTTTTCAAATCTTGCGAACTATCTTTTCATGCGCCTGCGCGCCGCGAATCCGAGAGCCAAAGCCCCAAGAGCAATTGCAAATGCGGATGGTTCCGGAATTATAGAAAGGTTTATTGTGTCCACTCCGTCAAACGCAGCCTGCACTCGCGAAGCTTCTGTGGTTAAAAATTCAAATTTTGACCAATCAGCATTGGCATTTTCGAACAAGCTTGATAATTGGAACGACGTGTCTTCCAATATTTGAGAAGTATCAAAAATAAACTTTCCCAACCCCTCGCCTTCGTTCATCTCAACAAATGTTGTGGCGATCGCAAATGATATCTTATCGGCAGACGAAACCGACTTCCCGTCCGACGAGAACAAATTGAACACTAAAGACGCGTCTTTTGACATTTCAACAGTTCCGTTTCCTGATATGGCAAGCTTTCCAGCAGCACCGTCGTCTCCAGCAGGGGCTAAGGAGCCAAATATCTGAAGATTTTGGGATGTGCTCGCCAAAATTTGACCGGCGCCGCTAATTGTTTGGCCGGAAAACACTTTTTGGACTGCCGACTTAGAGAAATCAAACTTTGCGCCGCTTGACACGTAAATTTCTGACGCCGTCTCAAACATTTTGCCAACCATATCCACATTGACACCATTTACATTTATGGAATCCGTCCCGGACACAACCAAAGTAGCCGTATCTAAAACGGAAATTTTTCCAGTGATGGTTGCGGTAGCGTAATTATAAAGCTTTCCATTGCCACGAATCGTAAAACCTCCAGCTGTCGATTGGTAGTCTTTTAAATAAACGGTGTCTTCAAAGCGTATAATGGGAGTCGATGTGTTAAAAACCATCGCGCTATGCGATCCTGCGTAGCCTTCATACGCTGCCTTTTTATCGCTAAAATTGAGATTGAACGCGCCATTGTTAACCATTCCCGTACTTCTTGTATTGTCGTGCCCGAAAGAATCCCGGAATGTCATATCCGTGTAATTATAATGCGATATCTCGCCGCTCAACAAATTGAAATTGGCGTCTATTGTGACGATATCTCCGCTCTGATCGACATCATAGGTATTCCCTAGGTGGACGCTGGAAACATTGAACTTTCCGCCATCCAAAGTGTACCAAGTGTTGGATACTGCTCCGTCAGACGTGCCGGATGAAAACAAAATTCTGCTCACATTCAAAGTTCCGGCAGTATGGGTGATGGCTGCAGTAAAATCGCCCTTATTTGAGCCGTTTGTAGCGCCAACATTCAGCCACCCTGAGACTGTGTAGTTGCAATCTTGGTTTATAAGCCATTCTGTTCCGGCAAACTGGCTGTTGTGGCCAACCTCCACAACATAAACTTCAAACTCCGAAGCATTTGTGAATCGGCTTGAAACGCCCGTTGTATTATTTGATGAAAAAACCAACCTGCTTTGCATAGTCCAGCCAAGGGTTGCGGTATCACCGGTAGCGGCGTCGACTGAATTTATAGAACCGCCTACATCGCCATCATTTCCTACATAAAGGAAAGCGCCCTCTCCGTAAAACGCAAGGCTAACAGGAGACGTTTTTCCGCTTGTAACGCCAAGAGAAACTTCCTTCGCGTAAGCCTCGTTGGTAATCTCTACGCTTATAGAATTAGTTCCTATATACACGCTGTCTGTCAAATAAGGAGGATAACCGTCCAACAGCTCTCCGTTGGAATCAACCCATTCTATATTACCCCAAGAATATGCACCTGAAGTCGAATCAAGGTTGTAATCTGCAAAATATCCCGCAAAAGCATATGAAGCGCTTAAGACTAACAACGTCCCAATTATAGTTTTTTTAAATTCATAAACAGAAAATTTACCAGATTTGCTTTAACTTGCGTATAATCTTTTAAACATAAAACCAGACGTGTCAATAAATAAAATAAAAATGTCCTGCCCACCTAAAAAAAGCGCAGCCGAAATTAAAATCCGGCTGCGCTAAAATATGCAATATGCTGTATTTTATTTTTTAAGCCTTTTATTGGACTAAACCGGCAAAAAATCGCCCCAAGGCAGTATTAAACTGCCGCGGCGCTTCCGCCTATTCTTGCAAAATAAAAATTTAACTTAATCCAAAGAACGGCAAAGAAAATAAAATTATTGGTTAGATGTGTCGAACGCAGAATCGAACGCTATTGTAGAGCGCGGGAAATCGAAGCCGCGCACGCGCTCGGCCGATTGGGTCGCGCCGTAGATTCTGTCCATTCTGCCGTCTTCCCATTCAACCGATAGCGGGCCGTTGTAGCCAATATCGTTGAGCGCTACGATTACCTCCTCAAAATTGATGTCTCCGTGGCCGATGGAGCGGAAGTCCCAATATCTGCGCGGATCGCAGAAGTCCGTGTGCCCGCCAAAAACTCCGGCTTCTCCGTTTCCATGACCCCACCAAACATCCTTCATGTGGGCATGGAAAATTCTGTCGCCAAATTTGCGGATAAACTTCACATAATCCACTCCCTGGTAGCCAAAGTGCGACGGGTCAAAATTAAATCCGAAGCGCTTATGGAACTTTATTGCTTCAAGAGCGCGCTCGGCGCTGGCGATGTCAAACGCAATTTCAGTCGGATGGACTTCTAGAGCAAAATTCACTCCTTCCGCGTCAAATGCATTGAGAATCGGAGTCCAGCGTTCGGCAAAGTCGTCGTATCCAGCCTGTATCATATCCTGTGAAGCCGGCGGGAATGAATAGAGATATTGCCATACGGAAGAACCTGTAAATCCCGTGACCGTCGGAGGTATAGGAGATTCGCCGAGGCTTTTCGGGCGCATCGACATAAACTTTTTGCAGATTTGCGCGGTTTCAACCATCTCCTTTGCGGCGCGCTGGCGAACTCCTTCCGGATCGCCGTCCCCCCACAAAGATGCCGATATAATTGCTTTGTGGCGGGTATCGATATTGTCGCAAACGCATTGTCCGACCAAGTGGTTTGAAAGCGCGTAGCAGTTTAAGCCGTTGTCGGCGAGTATTTCCCAGCGGTTTTTCAAATAAGCCTCGTCGTGGGCTTTTTCAAAATCGAAGTGGTTTTGGGTGATAGGAATTTCCAAACCTTCATACCCCATCTTTTTAGCCAGAGGAGCCAGGTCTTCAAGTTTCATGTCGGCCCATTGGCCGAGGAACAATGTGAGAGGTCTTGCCATAATTTTTCCTTTTTTTATTGTTAAATTTGAAGAAAAATTTCGCGCGCCGTTTTATGCGCGCGAAACAACAAAAACTATTAAGATAACTTAACGTCTTCCCATGCGCCCTGCTTGGCATTGCTCTTGAGAGCGGCATCGATAAACGCCAGTCCCATTCTGCCGTCGAGAACCGTAGCGTATCTATCGTGCTCGTAGGAGAACTTCTTGCCCTCCTTCCACGCGCGAATATCCTTTTCAAATTCGCGGTGCAAACGGGCATAGGCGTCGTGGAATCCCTCGCAGTGGCCGGACGGGATTCTCGGCTCTTTAAGGAGCGCTTCGGGAACATCGCCAAGGAAACCGTCGTTCGGCTGGACATCGCCGCGCCAATAAACTCTGTCTGGCTGTCCCGGAAGCATAATCGTAACTTTTTCGGACTGCTCCTGCTTCCAATAGAGAGAGCCTTTTGAGCCGACAACTTCTATAGACAAATCGTTCTTGTGACCATAGCAAATTTGCGAAGCCCTTACCATAGCCTTGCCGCCGTTTGAAAGTTCGCAATATGTTGTAAAGTGGTCGTCCAAAAGCCTGCTACTTATAAATGTCTCAAGATGCGCAGACACGCGCGTTACGTCCAAGCCAGTGACGAAACGCAGCTGCATCAGAGCGTGGGTTCCAATATCGCCTCCGCAAAGAGAGCCGCCTGAACGCTTCGGGTCGGTGCGCCAGTTGGCGCCCTCCGCCGTGCCTTCCTTGTCTGCCCTCTTTGCAAGCCACCCCTGCAAATAGCTGGAATCAACCCAGCGGATATCGCCTAAAAGCCCGCTTGTGACTACGAAGCGCGAAAACCATGAAGACCAATGACCAAGATACGTATGGGCAACCGCAAAAGGCAATCCCTTTGAAGTCGCCGCCTCAACGAGCTTGTCCGCCTGTTCTAAGTCGACCGTAAGGGGCTTTTCGCACATAACCGGAATTCCGGCCTCAATCGCCTTCATTGCAGGGTCAAAATGCACAAAATTCGGAGTCACTATAAGTATATAGTCCAAACGTTCGTCTTCCGGCAGATTTTTCTGGTCGTTTATCATATCGACATACGACGGATATCCTTTTATCGGATAAGGCCATTTAGCGGCCTCGCTCATCGCGATTTCCGGATCAGGGTGGAGCGCACCCGCAACTACGCGGCGCGTTCCGTCCGAAAAAATTGCCTTTTGATGGGGCTGTGCGATAAACGCGCCGCAGCCTCCGCCTACGAGTCCTACATTTAGAGGTTTGTTTGACATATTATTTCCTTAATACTTTGTTGATAAAATTTGCGCTGAAAAAATCGCGCGGAGATTTATAACGCCGTGCGCTTTAACAGACGTCTTAACAGAAAAAAGCTACCACCAAAATTTTCCCGTTTCAATATTTTTTTTTAACTTTGAGACGTTTGCGTGGACGGGCCATACGCCAAGACGCCAAAGAGAGCATTTTATAGAAAATATATTTGTCCGATAATTGTTAATGAAAGGCATATTATGACAAAAATAACAAATATAAAAGCCCGCGAGATTCTCGATTCAAGAGGCAATCCCACGGTGGAAGCGGAAGTCGAATTGGAATGTGGAACTGTTGGAGTCGCTTCAGTGCCGTCCGGAGCGTCTACCGGCCAGCACGAAGCAGTGGAACTGCGGGACGAAAATGCGGACTTTAAGCGCGAAAATAGATTATTAAAAAAACGCTACAACGGCAAGGGCGTATTAAAAGCAGTAGCAAATGTAAACATAAAAATAGCCTCAGCACTGATAGGAATGGACGCCTTGGACCAATGCGCAATCGACCGCGCTATGATTCTTTTGGACTCTACCCAAAACAAAAAGAAACTCGGCGCAAACGCGATTTTGGCAGTGTCATTGGCAACCGCAAAAGCGGCGGCCCAAGCCATGCGCCAACCGCTGTTCAAATATCTTGGCGGCGTAAATGCGCGCGTTCTGCCGGTCCCAATGATGAATGTCATAAACGGCGGAGCACACTCCGACGCGCCAATCGACATTCAGGAATTTATGATAGCCCCCGTAGGCGCCCCCACGTTTTCCGAAGCGGTCCGAATGGGCGCGGAAACATTCCACGCTTTAAAAAAAGTCCTTAAGGCAAATTCGCTATCGACGGCGGTAGGCGACGAGGGCGGATTTGCTCCCAACCTGCCGTCAAACGAAGCTGCGCTCGAGGCTATAGCCGCCGCTGTCAAGGCGGCCGGATACAAACTGGGCAAAGACATAATGATTGCTTTGGATGTAGCCGCTAGCGAATTCTACGATAAGCGCACAAACGCTTATGTATTTAAGAAGTCGGACAACTCTGTAAAAAGCGCGTCAGACATGATAGCATTTCTGCAGGGGCTTAAATCAAAATACCCAATATTCTCAATAGAAGACCCATGCGCCGACGAAGACTGGGCAGGTTGGAAAAAAATAACAGACGCAATGGGAAATTCTACCCAGCTGGTAGGCGACGACCTCTTTGTCACAAATACCCAATATTTGAAAAAGGGAATTGAGCGCAGAGTTGCAAATTCTATTTTGGTGAAAGTAAACCAAATAGGAACCCTCACCGAAACGCTCGACGCCGTCGAAATTGCCAAAAGGGCCTCATACGCCCCTATAATATCGCACCGCTCTGGGGAAACGGAAGACACGACGATTGCCGACATTGCCGTAGCCACAAATTCAGGGCAGATTAAAACCGGATCGCTCTCGCGCAGCGATAGAACCTCAAAATATAACAGGCTGCTTCGAATAGAGGAGTTCTTGGGACCCGACGCCGTGTACGGCGCGCCGATAAGATAATATCCGCATCTGCCCGCAAAATACGCCGCCAAATACAACTTAAGCGCGCTCCGCAATAAAGGAGTTCCAAAGTGAAAGAGGCAAGCAAAACCTTTTTAAATATTTTTGGTTGCCTCCCATTTCGGATCACGCCAAAAGTTTTTTGGGAACCGGCAAAAGAAAGTTTCCATTTATATATTCTTATGATGGCTATACGTACGCGGGCGAATCTTTAAACAAAGCCAATCCAAGCGCGCGGCGGTTGCTATAAAAACTCCAGATTGGGTAAAATATAGGGAGAAAATCGGCGACCAAAATTAACAATAAATGCCGCCTAGCCTTTTGCAAAATTTTGCCGGCAAAAGAACAATATCTTTTAGCTTTTTCGTCGGGGTATTTTATGCTCCGAAAAATACATCCCCTGTTTCTATCAAGATATGCCTGATGCCAATTCGCGCACTACAGAGAGTTTCGACTGCAAATCCCCTTCCAGCTTTACGCGCTGAATCCCCGTAAGCTCGTGGAAGAATCTAAACGTCTCACCGTCATAATTGGCAGCGTATGCGGACTGGCACCCTCCGCCTAAAGCTGTTAGAAATTCGCGCTCCACCGCAAAAACCTCGTTTGTTTTTGAATCTGTAAGAGCCGAGTATGCGCCGGCTTCGGAACACCTGCATTGCAAAGCTATTATACCTTGGGCTACTGCCGGAACGCACACGTCCAATTTTAATTCCGTAAATTTTACGCCGTCGTATTTTTCTATTCCCAACCTCGAAAGTCCAGCAGCTGAAAGTACAGTTGCATCCGCCTCCCCCGACACAAGTTTCTTGAGCCTGGTATGTACATTCCCACGAAGCTCTCCCCAAACAGCCTGGGGAAATATTTTTTTTAGCTGCTCTCTGCGGCGCGGGCTGCCGGTTGCTATAAAAGAAGGGACGGCTATATTGTCGCGCACAACCAATATATCCGCGCAAGCGTCTCTCGGAAGGCATCCGGCAATAGAAAGGCCGTCAGGAGATTGTGTAGGAAGGTCTTTTGCGCTATGCACGGCAATGTCTGCCTCTCCGGAAATCAAGGCCTCTTCTATTTCCTTGGTAAAAAGCCCCTTGCCTCCGAATTTTTCCAAAGACCAATCCAAACGCTTGTCGCCGGTGGTTTTTATTTCTACGATTTCAAATATTACGCCGGGGAGTTTTGCGCCTAAAAACGCGGCAGCCATATTGGCCTGCGCCAATGCCAACGGACTACCCCTCGTCGCAAGTCTTATTATTTCCATACAAAATTTTGCTCGCCATTTTATACAAAAAAGTCGGCTTTAAAGAATGACTTTAAGGCCGACCTGTTTAAATTGCACCGCTTTTATTTCTTGGCGGATTTCTTTGCCGTTTTTGCCACAGGCTTTTCGACAACAGCCGAATAGGAAGCCTGCGCGCCTTTAATGTTGGTCTTTGCAGCCCACGGCATTAAAGAGCGGAGACGCTGGCCAGTCTTTTCGATAAGATGCTTTTCACCCTCTGCAAGAAGCTTGTTGTAATTCTTCAAGCCGCCTTTGTACTCGGCAACCCATTCTTTCGTGAATTTGCCGGTCTGGATTTCCTTGAGGATTTTTTCCATCTCCTTCTTGGTTTTGTCCGTAATAACGCGGGGACCGCGGGTTATATCGCCGTATTTTGCGGTTTCAGAAATGGAGAAGCGCATTCCGGAAATGCCGCTCTGAACAATCAGGTCGACGATGAGCTTGAGCTCGTGGCAGCATTCAAAATACGCCATTTCAGGCTTGTATCCGGCCTTTACGAGGGTTTCAAATCCGGCTGTAATCAGAGCGCTAACGCCTCCGCAAAGAACAGCTTGTTCACCGAACAGGTCAGTTTCAGTCTCTTCCTTGAATGTTGTTTCTATTACGCCCGCGCGAGTTCCGCCGATTCCGTCCGCCCACGCGAGAGCAATTTCCTTAGCGGCTTTGCCGCCCTGTGCGACTGCAATGAGGGCGGGAACTCCCTTTCCTTCGAGATACTGGGAACGAACTGTATGCCCCGGACCTTTAGGCGCAACCATAACGACATTCACGTCG
>UMCV01018531.1_pt1 | contig 9330 bp, 5 predicted proteins | sample 1964311 | NCBI WGS metagenome assembly UMCV01 (sample SAMEA4835976, study PRJEB28245) | human gut metagenome | biome: gut microbiome; material: fecal sample | place: Denmark | collected 2008 | reverse complement strand
AGCCGCCGCCCTGAGCGAAATCAGGTTTGCCGCCGCCTTTGCCGCCTATTTTAGCGGCGATTTCCCTTACAATGTCTCCGGCCTTTATTCCCGCGTCTATGGCTTCTTTAGAGCATAGCGCAAGTATGGTTGCCTTTTCGCCGAATTTTGCCCCAAGCACTATAGCTCCGCCTCCGCGCTGCTTGTCAAGCTTTACGGCTAGCTCGCGCATGAGCCCAGGATTATCAACCTCGACAATTTCCACCATAAACGGGATTTTTCCGCCTTTAAGCACGGCTTTGGCTGCTATCTCTTCAACGAGTTTGCCGGCGCTGGCTTTGCGGTGGGCTTTTATTTCCTTTTCTAGTTCGTTTTTAGCGGCGATTAGCTTTTCAAGGCGTTCGTTTGCGTCTTCAGATTTGCATGAAAGCTTTTGGGAGATTCCCGCGAGATTCTTTTGCATCTTTTCCACCGACTCGAGGGCCGCCATTCCTGCTACCGCCTCTATTCTGCGCGTACCCGCCGATATGGCGCCTTCGCTTAAAATTTTTATAAGACCAAGTTCTCCCGTCGCGGATGCGTGCGTTCCGCCGCACAGTTCTTGGCTGAACGAGCCCATTTCAACGATTCTTACGACGGCTCCATATTTTTCCTCAAACAGCGCCATGCAGCTTTTGGGAACTTCCCGGAACGGGAGTTCGCGCCAGGTAATATTAGCGTTTTCAAGAATTTTTTTATTGGCTAAAGTTTCAATCTCTTTTAGCTGTTCGCTGGTCGGTGCTTCATAATGGTGGAAGTCGAAGCGCAAACGCTCGGGGTCTACATAGGAGCCTTTTTGTTTGACGTGCGTTCCCAAGACTTGGCGCAATGCCCAGTGCAGAATATGGGTTGCGGTATGGTGGCGCTGGATTGCCCTGCGGCGGTATGAATCCACCGATATTGAAACTTCGGAACCTACGGCATTCTTTTTGAAGGCTCCTTTGCGAACTTTGTGCAGTATGTGTCCGGCCTTGTCGATTTGGGTGTCGAATATTTCGTGCGCAACCCCGTCGCTGAGCTCTACGAACCCCGTGTCGCCGACTTGTCCGCCTTTTTCAGCGTAGAAGGGCGTTTGCGGAAAGATTAGGAAGTCGAACTTGTCGTCTCCGTCCATAATGGCGGTCAACTTTGTTTTAAAGTCGGAAAGGTTCTCTTTGTCGTAGCCTACAAACTGTGTTGCGTTTTCAACTTCGGAGGCGTCTGAAACGACTATTATCTCCTTCTTTTGTGCCTCGCGAGAGAGTTTGCGCTGGCGCTCCATCGCCGTTTCAAAACCTTCCACGTCAACTGGCATATTGCGTTCGCGCGCTATTAGCTGGGTCAAGTCTAGCGGGAAGCCGTAGGTGTCGTACAATATAAACGCCTGTTCTCCGGAAATTTTACCTTCCGTGACTGTGATGTTGTCCAAAAGCTGCAGCCCGCGGTCGATTGTTTTTGCAAAGCTGTTTTCTTCGTTCTCGATTGTTTTGACAATCATTTTGCGCTGCTCGAGAAGTTCGGGAAAAACTGGCGACATTTTTGTTATGACCGGATCTGCAAGCTTTGTGAAAAATCCGCGCTCCAATCCGAGACGCTTTCCGTACATTATTGCGCGGCGCAATATTCTGCGCAGGACGTATTCCCGTCCGTCGTTGCCTGGGATTATTCCGTCGGCAATAGAGAAAGTAAGAGTGCGGATGTGGTCGGCCAGAACGCGGAATACGCAGTCTGTGAGCTCTTGCGACGACATGTCCCGCGGGTCGCGGGGGAGCGTCCCGGTGTAGGTTTTACCGGACATATTCGATATATATTTAAATATGTCGGTAAAAAGGTCGCTGTTGTAGTTCGAAGATAGTTGTGAAAAATCGGTAAAATTTTTTGTCGTCGCCATTATTCCGGCGACGCGTTCAAAGCCCATGCCGGTGTCTATGTTTTTATTCTTCAACGGCACAAAAGAGCCGTCGGGTTCGGCGTTGAACTGCATAAACACAAGATTCCAGATCTCTATGCAAAGAGGGGATCCGGCATTTACCAAGGTTCCTTCGGAATCTCCTTTGGGGGTTAGGTCCATATGGATTTCCGAGCACGGGCCACATGGGCCGGTTTCTCCCATCATCCAGAAATTGTCTTTCTTGCCGGATTTTTTTATGTGTTTTGCCGGGTCCATTCCGTATTTCTTAAAGACGTCAACCCAATATCCATAGGCTTCTTCGTCGAATTCGGCGGGTTCGCCTTCCTCAGGGCAATAGACAGTTGCATAAAGCCTTTCTTTGGGGAATTTCCAAACATCAACAAGCAATTCCCAAGCCCATTCTATCGCCTCTTTCTTGAAGTAGTCCCCGAAAGACCAGTTCCCAAGCATTTCGAAGAAAGTATGGTGGTATGTGTCAAAACCAACATCTTCAAGGTCGTTGTGCTTTCCTCCGGCGCGTATACATTTTTGAGTGTCGGCGGCTCTCAAAAACGGAGCTTTTTCCTCACCCAAAAAGTATGGAACAAATTGGTTCATTCCCGCGTTCGTAAAAAGCAGGTTGGGAGAAGACGGCATTAAAGACGCCGACGGCACTATGGTGTGGCCTTTGGAGTTGAAAAACTGCAGGAAGCTCTTTCTGATTTCGGCTGATGTCATATTTGAAAAATTTTTGCGGCTATGTTGTTGTGTGCAAACGAAATTTTGCCGCATAAACGCCGCGCGGCTAAATTTCGGAAGATTGCAGAGCGGATATTAGAGGCGCTCAATTACCGCCTTAGCCATTTCGTCTGTGGATACGGGCGTTTTACCGAATGCTATGTCTCCGGTGCGGATTCCGCCGCATACGGCATTGCGCACTGCGTTTTCTATCTTTGTTGCAATTGCGTCCTCGCCAAAAGAGTAGCGCATCATAAGCGCCGCAGATAAAATTTGCGCGCAGGGGTTGGCTATTCCTTTGCCAGCGATGTCTGGCGCCGTGCCGCCGGCTGGTTCGTAGAGGCCGAACTTCAAGCCAAGCGAATTTTTTATGTCGCCCAAAGACGCGCTGCAAAGCATTCCGAGCGATCCGCAGATGACCGCCATTTCGTCGGAAAGAATATCGCCGAACATATTTTCGGTGAAGAATACGTCGAATTGGTTCGGGTCGCGCGCAAGCTGCATTGCAGCATTGTCGACGTACATATGCGAAAGCTGGACTTCGGGGAAATTCTTTTTGAAATATTCCGTCACGGTTTTTCGCCAGAGCACGGAGGTCTCTAGGACGTTTGCCTTGTCTATGGAGCAAACCTTTTTGCCGCGCGCCATTGCGGTTCTGCCTGCCACTTCAGCGATGCGCTCAATTTCTGAAGTCCTATACTGCATGGTGTCGCACGCGGATGTTTCTCCGTTTTCCAACTGCCATGTTTTCTTTTCCCCAAAGTAGATTCCTCCGGTAAGTTCGCGTATGCACACTATGTCTATGCCGTTGGGTATTCGTTCGGATTTTAGGGGAGATGCATCTGTAAGCTGCGGATATAGAAGTCCAGGCCGCACATTTGCAAAAAGTTTAAAAGCTTTGCGCAATGGTAGCAAGGCAGCGCGTTCGGGCTGTTCCTTTGGCGGAAGTTTTTCCCATTTTGGCCCGCCGACCGAGCCGAACAAGATTGCGTCTGCGGCTTTGCAGGCTTCGAGCGTCGATTCGGGGAGGGCTGTTTGAAATTTGTCGATTGCCGCCCCTCCGACTTCGCAAGTCGTATATGAAAGGCTGTGCCCTTCTTTTGCGCACGCAGTTTCCAAAACTTTGAGTGCGGCGTTCATGACTTCCGGACCGATACCGTCGCCGGGCAATACTGTAAATTTGAATGTTGCCATATCTGTTATATATATAAAAAAGCGATTAAATAGGTTTTATTTTGGATTTCCAACCTTTTTTTTATCTGGTTTCCACCCGGCGAAAAATAGAATGCATGCTTTTTCCCCCAGGTAAAATACGGTAAACTTTTAAGAATTTTAAAAAAAGCTTTTAAAAGGGCGGGAAAGTGCTAGAACAAACAGAATGAAGAATTTTTATCTTACAACCGCTATCGATTATGCAAACGGCTCTCCCCATTTGGGGCACGCCTATGAAAAAGTGTTGGCAGACGTTATCGCCAGATACAAGCGGATGTGCGGAAGAAACGTGTATTTTTTGACCGGGCTGGACGAACATGGGCAAAAAGTCCAGCAGAGCGCAAAGAAAGCCGGAATTTCCCCGCAGGAAATGTGCGACAAGCAGGCGGAGAAGTTTATCGCAATGTGCCGCATGTTGAATATATCCAACGACGATTATATACGCACAACCCAGCCGCGGCACAAAGAGGCGGTATCAAAAATTCTTCAGTCGCTTTTTGACCGCGGCGAAATTTACAAGGCGGAATACAAAGGCTTTTACTCCGCCAGACAGGAACAGTTCCTCCAGGAAAAGGACAAGGTTGACGGCAAATGGCCGGAGATTTTCGGAGATGTGGTTGAAATTACAGAGAGCAACTACTTCTTTAAGCTTAAAAATTACCAGCCATGGCTGATAGAATATATAAATGCCCATGAAGATTTTATATATCCCCGTTTTCGGGCGAAACAGGTCATAGAATTTTTGAAGGAGCCGTTAAACGACCTATGCATATCTCGCCCCAAGGAGCGTTTGGAATGGGGAATAGAGCTGCCGTTCGATAGAAATTATGTGACGTATGTGTGGTTCGACGCCCTAGTTAACTACATTTCCGCCGTAGGATATGGCACGGACGATTTTTCAAAGAATTGGCCGGCGGATTTCCATGTGATAGGAAAAGATATTCTTGTTCCTCCGCATAGCGTGTATTGGCCGATTATGTTGCATGCCATAGGCGTAGAGTTGCCTAAATCGCTGCTTGTGCACGGATGGTGGATGTCCTCCGGCGAGAAAATGTCCAAGAGTTTGGGAAACATAGTAAATCCTCTAGATTTAGTCGAGAAATTCGGCGCCGACGCTTTCCGGTATTTTCTTATGCGCGAAATGAACGTTGGGCAGGATTCAGACTTCTCACTAGACCTTTTTGCTACCCGATACACGTCGGATTTGGGCAATGACTTGGGCAATCTGCTTAGCCGCCTTCTCAATATGGGCAAGCGTTATTGCGACGGCGTAGTTCCCGCTGCCGAAGTCGAAGGCGATTTTGAGAAGGCCTTAAAATCCCAAGCTGCCGAGACTGCGGAGGAGGCTCTGCGGCTCTGCGACGGAATGCAGTTCCATATGGCTTTGGAAAAGATTTTCTCGTTTATTCGCTCCATAAATAAATATGCGGAGCAGAGGGCGCCGTGGAAGCTTGCAAAAAGCCAGGAGGATTCTGATAAGAAACTGCTTTATACTACCCTTGCGAATATGGCGGAAGCTTTGCGCATAGCGGCTGTTTTGCTGCTGCCGGTTATGCCGACGGTCGGGGCGAGAATTCTAACTCTCTTGGGTGCGGAAACTCCGCTCGTTTTTGAGGGCAATTTGAAATGGTCTTCGGTGCTTGCTGGAAAGAGTTTGGGCGCTCAGGAGATTTTGTTCCCGCGTCCGTCAGCGGAATAGTGTTTCTTCCAATCATTCGATATTTTGCGAACCCATGCGGGTTCGCTCTTTATTTGAACAGTTAACTTACATATTGCCAAAAAAAGACTTGTAAAATTTGATATGGCAGCATAATACTATTTATAAAAATGAGAAACGCGCAATATATTTCAATAATTTTACTCCCAATCCTTATAGGATCGGCTGTTCAAGCGGATACATTCTATTTTACTCGCGGTCCAGAAGGCGCAGATAGCTATACCCGCAATTGGTCGGATGCCCAAAATTGGGATACGGACGGCACGCATATTTACTCCGGCGGCGGATGGAATGAAAGCGGAAATTCCACTCTTTTGCCCGGTGCGGAAGACAATGTGATTTTTAAGATAAATTCGCGCTACAACGGAAACAACGGCGACACATATTCGCTAAATTTGGATGTAGACGCCCAAGTTAAATTGTTCACCCAGAACGACGCAAGCGAGATTGTCACAGAGTTAATTTCGGATTCCGGCAAGACTCTCACGCTTAGCAATCCCGACGGCGGGGTAGTTATAGATAAAGTCCGCAACCTTAACACAATGACCTTCGATGTGAATATCGTTCTCGCCCAAGTAGCTGATAAAACTATGACGATTGCGATGAGATCGGACAAGGACACGATATTCAACAAGGATATCGTTTACAAGCAGCTTTCCGGAGAGCCTGCGCAATGGGGGCGCTCGATGGATTTTCTTGTAAGATATAGAACAGCCACTGAATGGACTGAAAAAGTTAGCGGAAATATCGTTATAAACGGAAATATCTGTAATTACGACGCCGATAACAATCCAATTGAGCTCACAAAAGGCATAGGTATATCTTCCGATAAGAGTTTGTCGTCCGCAAACCATGAAACTGAAGTGGTTGGAAAGGTTATTTTTTCCGGAGACGGCTATACGATGGGAGGTATGGGGATAAAAAACGGAATGGTCGTGGATTTTGCCCGAAATAATGCTGGAGCTGCAAATATTTCAGGTTCGGCAATAGAACTGTACGGAACAAGCACGATAAACTTTGTAAAGGCCAACCAGCTTGCAACCAGCACTTCTATTCAGTTCAAATCTCCCGATTCCAGCAGCAAGTACGGCGGAATATTGAATATGATGGGAAATACTGTAGATAATATAAGTTATTTGTATTTTGCCGAATTCACCGACAACAATTGCAGCTTGGGCAAGGTTGACTTCGGAGAAAACGATATAGAACAGTGGTTCGTTTTTGAAGAAATGAAGGCTGATCCAAAAAAAGTAACTGAAGACACAGTATGGGGCATGGATTTCTTCAATATGGGCGAAAATGACCATATTAGAATGCTGTCCCTCGACGAAACCAAACTGGAGTTGGCTAAAGATCATATATATTTCAGCAGCCTCGGCGAAAGAGGAGTAGATTACGAGGTCGTAATGGAGCTTGTGGACGGCAATTATGAGTTTTCCTATCAGCTTATTCCAGAACCTGCAACATTTGCAGGAATCGGTGGGCTAATTGCGCTGGCTCTTGCGGCTTATCGCCGCCGTGGTTAGGTTTGGGCAAAACAATATAGTTTTATATAAAAGATTCAGAGTAGATTTGGCTTTGAATCTTTTTTTTGCGCTACTTTGTACATCGGCGTTTGCATAGCATTATTTTACATCTTATTGGGTGCAATTTAAGTTGTTCTTCCGTTCACAATCGCCTGACGGTTTTTTTACTTAGTTTACGTAAAACTATTTATTCCAGTGATTAGGATGCAATTATTGCGTTTTCCCATTGACGGCGCCTTTGTATGCGCATAGCGCGCGGGTGCCGTTTTTCTAGATTTATTGTAAGTGCGCCAAGATAGGGTTCCTATTGATGTATTGTAAAGTGTAAATTGTGCAAGGTATTATCTCGCTTGCCAATGGAATAAGGGGAAAATAAAAAAACCGGCCAAAATAAAAGGCCGGTTTTTTGCATATAAAATGAAAATTATTTCTTAATTTCCCTATGGAGAGTCCTGCGCTTAAGAGAAGGATTATATTTCATCTTCTCAACCTTTTCCGTTTGTTTGCGGAAATTGCGCGTTGTCATATAGCGCGACGGAGATTTGCCTTCTTTGCGCGCTTCAGTGCATTCGATAATTACTATTTCTCTGGGCATAAATTTTTACCTTTTTTGTCTTTAATTAAAAATATCTTTCGCATAATGCCCAAAACGGAATTTCGTTTCAAGCTTATTTTTCCATAAAAATCGGAGCTGAAATAATAGCGTGAAATAAAAATATTTGCGCGGATGCCCAGAGAGGGATTCAATCTCCCGGAAATCCGCCGAATCGGTTTATTTTAAGGGAATATTTTGCGTCAATACACATTCGGACATTTCGTAAACGCCGACGGGTGTAGCGGGTCCGGTCATTGTTATGGAAAAGTCGGGAGCTATTTTAATGCTCAAGTCTCCGCCTTCCATATGAACCGTGATGTCTCCGTCGCACAGTCCCAGCTTATGCGCCACTGCCGCAGCCGCGCTGGAGCTGCTTCCGGAAGCGAGAGTGTATCCGGCGCCGCGTTCCCATATCTCAATTTTGATGTTATTGCGGTCGAGAACTTCCAAGAGTTGGACGTTTGTTCGGTTTGGAAATCTCGAAGTCATATTTTCAATTACCGGGCCGATTTTATGGGCGAGTTCCGCCGAAACCTTTTTCATAGGCAGAACGCAGTGGGGATTCCCGACCGTAGCGCAACAATATTTATATACCGTGGAGTCTATTTCAAATTCTTCGTTTATAACTTCGCGTTTCGGCCCGATTACCGGTATTTTTTCGGAGTCGAAACTAACCTTGCCCATTTCTACGGTAATTTTATTTCCGCCGTCGGATACAACGCAGCTTACGATTCCTCCCAGCGTATCCACTGTAAAGGGGACGTTTTCTTTAACGCGTTTTGAGTCGAAAAGATAGCGCGAGAATATGCGCAGGCCGTTGCCGCTTTTTTCGGCTTCTGATGCGTCGGGGTTTAGGATCCTTAGTTTAAAGTCGGCCTTTTCGGATTTTTCGGGGCCGAAAAGAATTCCATCCGATCCCAGTCCAAAGTTGCGGTGGCAGATTTTTACAACATCCAAACCTTCAGGACATTTTGGGGAGTCTATTGGGTCTAGAACAAGATAGTCGTTGCCGAGAGCATGGTATTTTGAAAATTTCATATTTTTTGCACAATGGAGCAAGCGCCAATTTTTTCAAGTTTTTTTGAAAGCTTGGGCAGCCGAGGATATTGGGAAAACCGGCTTTATTTCAATTAAAATATCAGCCGGCTGCAAGGAGTCGCGCCGCAAAATACGGCTGCGGCGATACACTGTTTAGCTGCATGGCAGTTAGTTTTGCCCGGTGCGGGAATTGTTTTTGCCATGTTGGGGAATTTATAAAATAGCGAAATTCTTGACAGGGCGTTGAAATTGAATTTCCTTGATTGTTTTAATTTCGATATTTTTGCAGCAGGCTTTGCCTGCCGTCTGATTGGAACGATTTTAGATATGACTGACGCCAAAATAATTGCAGGATACAAACTTTCTTATGACGAAGCAATCGAGCTTAGCAAAAAACTCCCGCTTCCAGAACTTTGTCTGATGGCGGATAGGGTTCGCACGCATTTTTTGGGGCGCGAAGTTGACACATGTTCAATAATGAATGCCCGCTCCGGCAGATGTTCTGAAAATTGCAAATGGTGCGCTCAGTCCGCGCACCACAATACGGGTTGCGAAATTTCCGACTACGTGACGGTTGAGGATGCTTTAAAACATGCAAAATATTCAAAAAGCAAGG
>UMCV01043683.1_pt1 | contig 9637 bp, 5 predicted proteins | sample 1964311 | NCBI WGS metagenome assembly UMCV01 (sample SAMEA4835976, study PRJEB28245) | human gut metagenome | biome: gut microbiome; material: fecal sample | place: Denmark | collected 2008 | reverse complement strand
GAAAGATTGCTGTCCGCATACACGCTTCCAGACGGCGAAAAAATCTGGATAATCACCGAGTGGGACAGAAGCGTTACTACTATACTTTTTTCAGAAGATTACTAAAAGTTCCAAAGTACCATGTAGAGATTTTCTAAAGTGCCAAAATGGCACTTTGGGCGTTAAAAGTCTTGAAAAGGGAACGAAAATTCTTACTATGTTTGCTTGTTAAAATCGTATGAAGAAACCGCCGTTTACAGTGTCCGCAAAAGCAATATCTATGATTGCCGAAATTTCCGCGCTCTTAGAACGGCATTCGATTTTAATGGAAAAGGACTCCCTAAGACTGCGAAAATCCAACAAGATAAAAACAATTCATTCCTCGCTTGCGATAGAGGGAAACAATCTTTCCGAAAAGCAAGTTAGCGATATTTTAAACGGAAAAAAAGTTGTCGCGCCTCTTAGGGAAATTCTGGAAGTAAAAAACGCGATTAAAGCTTACGATAGTTTTCAAAAATATGATCCTTTTTCCATATCAGACCTGTTGAAAGCGCATTCCGAAATGATGAAATCTCTCGTCTCGGAAGCGGGCAAATTTAGGTCGGGCGGCGTCGGGGTCTTTGACGACGATAAAGCCGTCCACATAGCTCCGCCAGCCGAAATGGTTTCGGAATTGATAGAAAATTTATTTGATTGGCTGAAAAATTCGGAAGACCACCCGCTTATAAAAAGCTGCGTGTTCCATTATGAATTTGAGTTTATACACCCGTTTGCGGACGGGAACGGCAGAATGGGAAGGCTTTGGCAGTCTTTAATTTTATCCAAGTTCAATCCATTATTTCAATATTTGCCGGTGGAAACAATGGTTTATAATAATCAGCAAAATTATTATGAGGCAATTAACGATAGCTCCGCAAAAAACGATTCGGGAATATTCGTGGATTTTATGCTTGGCGAGATTTTAAAGACTCTAAAACTGCACCAAACAAGCCAAAGTGGCAGAGTAAACGGCAGACTAAATGGCAGAGTAAATGACGTGCTTGAGTTTATCCGAAACAACCAAGGCGCAAACACAAACGATATTGCAAAGGCCTTGAATATTCCCGTCAGAACGCTTAGTCGATACTTGAAATCGTTAAGCGAGTTTATCGAATTTAGGGGTGCGCCAAAAAATGGCGGATACTTTTTGAAGTGATATTTTATCAATATGTATTCCTAATTTTACCTAAGATTTCGTATTGGTTTTGTTTGCAAATTGCGGGGTGGAATATTTTTATTATACAAGTTGCTTGTTGTTAGGTTAATAGGAATCTGCGCTGTATAAAAACTGGACATTTCCCATAGATTTTCCGCTGTAAAAAATGCCTGCGAATGCGCTATTTTACTGAGATTGTGGGCTGCCTAAACGAAAAAAAGTGGGACATTTCAAAAATACCATTCGCTCCGACAAACAACCCTGCCGAACGTCCCTGCCGTTTCTCGGCGTTTAATAGATTCCTTGCATACCCCCCCCTCTGTATATGACGCCGAATTTAATCCGCCAATAAACGCTGTCTTTTGCCCGTTAAAGGTGTTCTATTGCCGAATATGAGTCTTGACATTCATAAGTCGCCCCGAGTTCGTATAGAGCCATTAAACGGCTTTGCTTTGGTGCATGGAGAATCTCGTCAGCTCGATGAGCCTACCGCACCTTTCGCACCTGTGGAGAATCGGTGAAACGGGAGTATATACCTAGGGTATATATACTCTCCCTGTTTCCCCGTTTCCCCACTAACGGTGCGATAAGGAAAATAATATTCCCCGTTTCTCCGCTTCCCCGTTTCCCCAGAGAAACGGAGAAACGAAATTACACCATATTCCCCGTTTCTCCGTATCATAGCGAACCTGTCTGTGAAGCGGTGAGTTGTGGAGAGAAGAAAGAAGCCTCCCAACCGCGCCCTTCGCGCCTTGTGAAGTTGTGAACTTGGGGGATATACCTACGGTATATATCTCCCCCTAATTTCACAGCTCCACAGACGGGCGCGATGGGTGAAAAAGAAAATACCCCCAACTTCACAGTCCTAATTTCACTGGTGAAGTTAAATAGAAATTGGGTTAAATTCACAACTTCACCACGCCATAGCTAACATCTCCCGAAGGCCTTGCAATCAGTGGATTCATGGGGTATAAAACTTGTCCGCTAACTGAGCTTGGTTTAATTTCACCAACGAACGCTTTACCATAGGGCTAGAAGCATATCGCCAACCTTGTGAATTTAACGTCTTGGACTATTTCATAGAACCCGATAACTTGTCCAAATGGTTGGACAACCTGCTAGGGATAGAACAGGTGGAATAAAAGAGAATTTTTTAGAAATAGATTTTGCCTAAGTGAAGTTTCGCCCTCCGCCTGTTCCCTTCGGGGCGTTCGGGCTGCAACTCCACTGCCGGCAAAATAGGGGAAATAGGTAAAATAGACAAATAGGTAAATAGATATTTTTTCCATTGTGGAAATTTAATCTTCCATTTGGGGCATATCGTTAAGCCAAAATGGTAAGGGCTTAGACTGGATTTCTGACAGATTTTAGGTCAATTACTAGGGACTTACGGCATTATGCCCGCAAAAAAAGCAGCAAGTGCAAAAATGGCAATATGCTGCTTAACAAAAACATACCCGCGCCCCCACGTGGAATCGAACCACGATTTAGCGTTTAGGAATGGTTAGTTCTATAATGATAATCAATGACTTAATGTTTATGTTGCTGTTTTGTTGCACTTTTGGGTGGAAATCCGAACAAAAATGCACAACAATGAACAACCATGATTGAATCTATAAGACGCAAACCAGTTAGCAAGCCAAAACCGTATAAAGATATTCGCGGAAAGTATAAATGGGTCGTGTACTTTTACGACGTACAAAAAGATGTCAGAGCCAAAAAGCTATTTGTGGACAAGCTTTCCGCCGACGCTTTCTATGAAGAAAAATCTTTTGTCGAAAATCGGCTTGGGGTTGAGGCAAACAATATTTCCATTGAGGACAGGCGCGACTTGCTTGAAGTAAAACGCCTGCTTGAGCCTTTCGATCTGCCCTTTATCGACGCCATAAGGCATTACGTCAACCTGTCGAATGAAGCCATATCGCTAAAAACAACGTTAAGGCAAATTGTCGATGAATACAAGAAAACCGAAAACGCCAAGAAGTCTTCCGTATCATTGAGGCGTGCAGTCGAAGCATACGCAAACTCGAAACAGGGGAATGGCCTGACAAAAATCTATTCCTACAAAATAGCGAATCTACTTGAGCGTTTTTGCGAGACGTTCGGCGATAATACGATAGTTTCAAGCATATCCTGCGAGCAAATCGAAACGTGGATAAACTCGATGAAAAAGCGCGTTTACGCCGATTCGCCAGATGAGATGCTCAACGGCGGCGCAATGAAAGTTTATGTCGATACAGACATTCCCGTTTCGTCCATCACAAAGAACGGCTTCAGGAGCATTCTGTTCACGTTTTTCAAATTTTGCCGAATGCGCGGGTGGATAAACGAAAACCCAGTCGAGCGCATTCCCGCCATTCGCGAAAAGCTAAAAACGCCGAAATTCTACAAGGTTGAGGAAGTCGCAAATATGCTTTCAAAGACCGAGCCGTTAAGCGACGTTAGGGCGTATCTTGCAATAGCCGCTTTCGCAGGATTAAGGCGCAGGGAAATCGAACGCCTTACTTGGGACAAGATAAAACTTCCCGACCGAGAAATCGTGATGGACAACGAGGTGACGAAAACAGGCGCAAGGCGCATCGTAAAAATTTCCGAAAATCTGGCAATGTGGCTTGCGCCATATTCTGATAAGCTCAATACGAAAAATCATATCGTAGAACAAAACTTCGTAAAGCGGCTTAATGCGTTCAGAATAGCAAACGGGATAAAATGGATAAACAACGGCCTGCGACATTCCGCCGCGACCTACTATCTCGCATTGACCCGAAATGCCGCTATAACAGCGGAACAAATGGGGCACGCAGTCGATGTTTTAAAACAGCACTACAACGGCCTTGCCAGAGAAAAAGAAGCCAAGGCGTATTTTGATATAAAGCCATCTGCTCTTTAAAATAAAAGGATTAACTGCCATTTCTGAAATTGAGAATTGACTAATCAACCTCAATCTGCATTATGTCTCGGCATAATTAAATTTCCTCCGCCCCTGTAGTTCAACGGATAGAACGGGCGTTTCCTAAACGCTAAATCGAGGTTCGATTCCTCGTGGGGGCGCGGGTTGTTTTTATTTGTAGCGCATTTGGGGATTGTGTGTATTTTATGTTTGTGTGATATCGTTGTTCGATAGTCTTCGCAAGCGGCTTAAAAATCTCCCCCATTTTAGAAGGAATCTCATTTTTCTAATATACCGCTCTTAAAATCTTTGTCTTACATCTCGACATACTTTTGTATCTGTAACGTCTATACGCTACCACATCAGGCAAAAAAACACGCAATATTTTTTTGTCCTCTTGTTATTATAGATATTCTCCACATTTAATGTATTAATTAAGCGAATAGAACATTGACATTATAACAAAAATTACTTCACACTTTATGTGAGTAGAATATTTAATTTATTTACGATATTTATGCAAAACGGTAGCGGAAATGGCGATAAAAAATCAGCATTCGACATTTTTATGGTTGAAGAATATAAGAATATTTCGAATGCTCATTATAATACAGGGAGTTCAATATCTCAATTTTTTAGATATTATCTCATTTTGATGTCTGCAGTTATTGCTGTATTACCAGTTTTGTTATCCTCAAAATTCGACGCGGGGGGAATCTTTGAAATACATATTATAGAAATCGAAAGATACGTAATCCCTGTTTTTCTTATATCTTTTTCATTTATTGGGACATGGACGGTTTTTTACATGACAGGGCTTAAAGCAAACGAAACTTTATACGCACGTACAGTAAATGGTGTAAGAAAATATTTCAAAAATGAGCATGCTCATGATTATGCGAATGTCGAAGAATACCTCTGCCTCCCTACTGATACATCGTTCCCTAAATCAAAATACAGTTTTTTCGGTTACATAGTTTTGTCTATGGTTTTAATAAATGCCTTATATTTTTTTACTGGTATTTTCTTTTTTATATACTCGTTTAAATCGCAACATACTATTTGTCTCGCTATTATAGATATGTTAGTTTGCATATTTTTATCATACATTGTGAAAAAACATTCATGCTCTATTTATGAAAAGCATTTAAATAAATTCAAACCTGATAAAAAAATATCGGGATAAACTGAGTTCTATCTCACAGTTGTGCATAGATTTTATAAAAAATATTGCCCTTAATCCGAAAATCAATTTTATAAAACGAAAGAATTTGATATTTATATGGGCAAACTAATCAGCGAACTCGAAAGTATAACAGGTAGAAAATGCTTTGATACTTATCGTAGATGCCTTGATCGTGAAAGGAATGAACTCGTAGAATACGATTCATTTGAGCATCAGTTTATGCGCGAACAAGGCGAAACGCAACGTATTAATGGCCCTCGTGATATTAAAGGAATAGCAATCGAGTGGCTAAAACGCGAACCCGCTATAAAATTTTTTATGGATGGTTCGCGCCGAACATATAAGATTGCGGATTTGCAGATAAGTTCCCAAGTATTTCCTATTATAGCAGGGCAAGTCGGCGTTGCTGTATGCCGTCGTGACAATAAACATCTTTCCCCCTGTGAAACCATGATGCACGTGGTAGTTGCTTTTCCCAATAAATTAGATTCCGAAGGCAAAGGTTGGAAACAAGAAAAAGCGTTCTTTGCAAATTTAGCTAATCAATTAAATGCTAGGCAAGATCGTATAAAGATAGATGCCGTTTTGTCATATTCTACAATGGCAAATGAAAATTTTGAAGACAAGGGAATTGCTCGTATTCAAGATTATATGATCGAACGTGAAAAGGAGATGGTGCAACGGCTTGTTAAAGAAAATCTAATAACCCAGTACTACGTAATAAAAGATGGTTCGCTTGAATATAATAAAATATCAAACAAAGATGATCCTTTTACGTTTAATCGAATACGTAGTAATTATAGACGTGTTATTGGAGTTTCAAAATCGTTTAATCCGGAATTGGCAAAATTGAAAAACAATCGAAGCGCAGCTGGATTAATTGCAAATTTGAAGCCTTTTGAAAGGACACCCGCAGCAATGTATCAAACAGATCGCGTTGATGGAAAATTTGCGGTTTGGTATGTTCGTTTGCGTAATGCACGCAAAACAAGAGGTCCTTTTGACGGCATTGTAAAAGTCGAAAAAATCCTTGTATCCGAGCAAGAGGAAGAATACGGCCTAGAGACAAGAGAGGTTGATAATATAAGTGCTTGGCTTATGAATGAACGAAATCCCGTGTGTTATGGGAAAGATGATCGATGGGCGAATCATCTTTATCCTATATATTTAACGGAGAGCTATATTAAAAGTCAGTATATGGGAACATTGCGTTTCATAAATTCATTTTAAAAAGTATATAGAAATGGAATCGAATAAAAGAAAAACAATCGGGAAAGTTGCCGCTTTAGAGAAAAACCCAACAACTATTGATAATTTTTGTTTTTGGACAGACAAAAAAACAATCTTAAATCCGTTTGATGTCGTCGTCGTTGATCATATCAATGGTACAAAAACATATGGAGTTGTTGAAGAAATTTCGCATATAACAGATGCTGAAAGTTTTTTGGGGGAATATTTCTCAAACGATTTTGGGAATTTGGATTCTTCTGTACTAACAGAGCGAGTTGGAATGAATTATGTCTCCGCAAGAGTTGTGGGAAACACAGGTAACATTTATATACCAGTACACAGCGGAGCAAAAGTATCTTTGGGATCTCCTGATGACATTCAAACCGCATTAGGGTTAGACAAGGTAAAAAATCCCGTTGTTTGTGGGTGTCTTGAGATGTATAGTGGAGTGGACGATGCCAAGGTCAATTTGCCTGTTTATGTAAATTCCGATTTTTTAATTGGTCCAGAGGGAGCGCATCTCAATATATCGGGGATATCGGGCTTAGCTTCAAAAACATCCTATGCGATGTTTTTATTAAATGCCCTTCAACAAAAGTCGCATTCAAATACATCTGATAGTAGCAAGGTAGCCTATATATTTATGAATGTAAAAGGACGAGATCTTCTATCTATTGATCAGCCTAGTTCTGATTTGGACGATACGCAACGCCAGATGTATGCAAAAATGGGCTTAGAAGAAATTCCATTTAAAAATGTAAAATATTTTTATCCATATGGCGGTAAGGGGAAAGCTAAGACCTACGCAAAATCCGAGGATTTGGAAAAGCAATTAAATAAAGGTCAAGCGAAATTATTTAAATATACTTTTAATGATGATAATGAAAATTTAGATCTTTTGTTTTCAAATATAGAGGATCCAAATCAGACCATAGAGTCCATAATTAACTATATAGTATCAAAGCAAAATCCGTTTAACAATGTCGATTCTTGGAAAAATATGATCGATGCGGTTGATCAGATGGGGTTAAAAGGCGGGAGTAACAACAAAGAAATTTCCGTCATGAGTTGGAGAAAGTTTAAACGTATTATTCGCAAATCAATTGGATCGGATCCAATGTTTGGCGATGAAATTGAAAAGAGCAAACATCAGACTAGATTGGAAGATGAAATAAAAAACTTAAAATCTAATGATGTATTCGTAATAGATATCGCAAAACAAGAAGAAAACATGCAGGCTTTTGTTTTTGGATCTATTATGCAGGCGGTAACAAAATTGAAGTTAGGTGAATTTGATGATGATATGCCTATTGAAGACAGGCAAAACATTCCCGACCGAATTATTATTTTTGTAGATGAATTGAATAAATACGCCTCATCTGAAACTCCCAAAAGTTCGCCTATTCTGAGATTGCTACTTGACATCGCGGAGCGTGGTAGATCGTTGGGCATAGTGCTTTTTTCGGCTGAACAATTTAAAAGTGCCATTCACAAAAGAATCACCGGTAATTGTTCGACGCACGCATATGGCAGAACGAATAGCATTGAAGTTGCTGATAAGGCATATTCTTTCGTTCCGTCAACATATAAAAATATGATGACTAGACTAAAGCAGGGAGAGTATATTATTCAAAATCCAATATTTCACTCTTTACTAAAAATTAAATTTCCGAAGCCATTGTATAAGCAAGACAAAGGCGAAGCATAAACCTATTTTTTTTGTATGTTAGAAGATCACAATCCAGTTTTTGGTAAAAATGTAATCGAGACCCTTTCTGAGGGTATGTATGATAATCCGTTATTCTTATTTAGGGAATATGTCCAAAATTCTGCAGATGCTATTGATGATGCAGAAAAATGTGGCATATTAAAAAACGGCGAAGGAGAGATAATCATTAATATCAACGGAAACGACCGTGAAATATCCTTTGAAGACAATGGAACTGGGATTTCCAAAGATAATGTGGCTAGAATGTTAGCTAATATTGGGGATTCTCAAAAGGATAGAAAACTAAATAAAGGATTTAGGGGAATTGGTAGGCTCGGGGGACTTGGATATTGTAAAAAAGTTCGTTTTGAGACATCTGCAAAATATGAAAGCACTAAAACCATTTTGGAATGGGATGCGAATCTGCTTCATGAAATATTGGCAGATAAAGATGAGCATATTAGCGCGGGGGATCTTATAAAGAAAATTACGACAATTAAATATGTTCCTTGTGATAGCTTTTTGCATTTTTTCAAAGTGTCAATGATCGGAATCAATGATAATAATGATGAACTGTTGGATGTAGATGAAGTTAGAAAATATCTATCTATGGTTGCTCCTGTTCCATTTGATTACGAAAAGTTCATGTTCAAGGAAGAAATTTCAAAGTTTTTAATGGAAAATAATATACCAGAGCCACAAACATATAATTTGTTTTTAAATAAAGACCAAGTTTATAAAGGCTATGAATCTCCGCTTCGAATAGAAGGTCATAAAGATGTAGAAATTCTTGGTGTAGAATGTCGTCCAATAAAATTAGAAGATACAGTTTTAGGATGGTATTGGTTTTGTGTTACGTCCTATGAAGGAGTTCTTCCTACAAAGTGCTGGCAACGTTGTATGCGTTTGAGAAAATCCAATATTCAAATTGGAGAAGCTGATTGTATATCAAATCACCCTAAGCGTGGAATATCTTTGTGGAGAGAAGAAAGAGGTAATAATTATTTTATAGGAGAAGTTCATGCATTGGACGACGATTTAACTCCCAATTCGCGTAGAGATTATTTCAATCAAGATGATGCCTGTCGCCAATTTGAGTCTGCATTAACGGAAGAGTTTGCAGGGCTGTATGAACTTTATAGATATGCTAGCGTTTTACGTAATAAAAACAAAGCTATATCATCTGCCAATCAGGCAGAAAGGGAATTTATAGATAAAGATAAAACGGGAGGTTTTTATAATAATCAGGATAGAATTACAGAGAAGGAAAAGCTGGATAATTTAAAAGCTCAAGTCCCTGCTGCACAAAAGACAATTGATAATATAAAGAAGAAATCTGTAGGTAATTCTGCTTTGAGTAAAATAGTTGAAAAATTCGAATCAGAAATATTACCTGTACCAGTACAACCTAATATCAATATTGCGGGGAACCAAAAGCAAGGGCGTAAG
>UMCV01020132.1_pt1 | contig 9650 bp, 10 predicted proteins | sample 1964311 | NCBI WGS metagenome assembly UMCV01 (sample SAMEA4835976, study PRJEB28245) | human gut metagenome | biome: gut microbiome; material: fecal sample | place: Denmark | collected 2008 | reverse complement strand
TTTCCCCTTAACCTTCCAGCACTGGGCAGGCGTCACCCCATATACATCGCCTTTCGGCTTAGCATAGAGCTGTGTTTTAGTTAAACAGTCGCCTAGGCCTTTTCACTGCGGCTCTCTCGAGCTCCCCTTCTTGCTAACTTACGGGGTGATTTTGCAGAGTTCCTTAGCAACAGTTGTCTCGCTCACCTTAGGATTCTCTCCTTGACCACGTGTGTTCGTTCTCGGTACGGGCAATTATAAGTTTTTGATAGAAGATTTTCTTGGAAGCTGTCTACGTTGTCTGCACTACTTGGTTTCCCTTTCGCTCCCTATCACGGCCTGCTTCCCGTAGGTGGATTTGCCTTCCCTACCAGCTGCTCCGTTTCGACCGGAATCCATTAACCGGCACAACTTACCATCTCCGTCTCTCCCTCTCCCTATAATCGGTACTGAATTTCAACCAGTTTTCCATCGACTACGCCTCTCGGCCTCGCCTTAGGCCCCGACTTACCCTGGGCGGACGAACCTTTCCCCAGGAATCCTTTGTCAATCGGTGTAGAGGATTCTCACCTCTATTCGTTACTCACACCGGCATTCTCTCTTGTAGTCGCTCCACCATTCCTTTCGGTATGACTTCGCCGCTCCTACAACGCTCCCCTACCACTCCTCAGAGTCCAATGCTTCGGTATCATGCTTAGCCCCGGTAAATCTTCGGTGCAATGTCACTCGACTAGTGAGCTGTTACGCACTCTTTTAAGGATAGCTGCTTCTGAGCTAACCTCCTAGTTGTCTGCGCAATATCACTCCCTTTTACACTTAGCATGTATTTTGGGACCTTATCTGTTGGTCTGGGCTGTTTCCCTCTTGACCATGGAGCTTATCCCCCACAGTCTGACTCCTGTGTTCCTCCCCCTATGGCATTCGGAGTTTGATTGAAATCGGTACCCCTGGATGGGGCCCTCAGTCATTCAGTGCTCTACCTCCATAGGTCATCCCACAAGGCTAGCCCTAAAGCTATTTCGGGGAGAACCAGCTATTTCCAAACTCGATTGGAATTTCACCCCTAGCCACAATTCATCCACTGTCATTTCAACGAAAGTTGGTTCGGTCCTCCACGATGTGTTACCATCGCTTCAACCTGATCATGGCTAGATCGTCTGGTTTCGGGTCTATCCTATCGTACTTCTCGCCCTATTAAGACTCGCTTTCGCTTCGGCTCCGTATCTCCTACTTAACCTCGCACGATAGCATAACTCGCCGGTTCCTTCTTCAATAGGCACGCCATCAGGCTTTAACGCCCTCTGACTTCTTGTAGGCATCAGGTTTCAGATTCTTTTCACTCCCCTCCCGGGGTTCTTTTCACCTTTCCCTCACGGTACTGGTTCACTATCGGTCACTATCTTGTATTTAGCCTTTCGCAGTGGTCTGCGTTTCTTCCGACTAGATTCCTCGTGTCTCGCCGTACTCTGGATCCCTCTCGCTGCATTCTGCCGTTTCAACTACTGGACTTTCACCATCTTTGGTTCATCTTTCAAATGATTCGTCTACAGCAACGCATTCACTTCTTGAGGTCCTAAACCCCGTATTTCTACGGTTTGGGCTCCTCCCCGTTCGCTCGCCGCTACTTGGAGAATCGATTTCTCTTTCTTTTCCTCTAGGTACTTAGATGTTTCACTTCCCTAGGTTGCCTTCTCACTGACTATTTGTTTCATCAGTGGATACTGCATCGTTACTTGCAGTGGGTTCCCCCATTCGGATATCTGCGAGTCTTTGCTCACTTCCAGCTCGTCGCAGCTTTTCGCAGGTAGTCACGTCCTTCTTCGCCATATAGTGCCAAGGCATTCACCCAACGCCCTTTCTCTTTTGTGTCTGTGTTTCGTAACTTCTTTTCTTTTTCCGCTCGTGTGTTCTCTTTTTACTTTCCCACACTTTTTTCTATTTAGGAAAAACTTCCATATCCAGTTTTCAATGATCGCTTTCTTCTTCCTTCTGAGTAATCAATTTCTTAATCACTCAAAACTAGACAGAACTCCTCTTCAATTCCTTGCACTCTCTTTTTTGCTTTTTCTCCTTAGAAAGGAGGTGATCCATCCCCACGTTCCCGTAGGGATACCTTGTTACGACTTAACCCCAATCATCAGCTCTACCTTAGGCACCTCCCTCCCTTGCGGGTTAGGATAATGACTTCGGGTATTTCCGACTCTCATGGTTTGACGGGCGGTGTGTACAATGCCCGAGAACGTATTCACCGCGACGTTGCTGATTCGCGATTACTAGCGATTCCATCTTCATGCAGTCGAGTTGCAGACTCCAATCCGAACTGAGAATAGGTTTATGAGATTCGCTCCCCCTCGCGGGCTCGCTGCTCTTTGTCCTACCCATTGTAGCACGTGTGTAGCCCAGGACATAAAGGGCATGATGATTTGACGTCATCCCCACCTTCCTCCTCCTTACAGAGGCAGTCTCAATAGAGTCCCCATCTTACTGTTGGCAACTATCGACAAGGGTTGCGCTCGTTGCGGGACTTAACCCAACATCTCACGACACGAGCTGACGACAACCATGCACCACCTGTATCCAATATATCTATCTCCCCATCTCTGGGGCCTTTATTGGTATGTCAAGCCCTGGTAAGGTTCTTCGCGTTGCGTCGAATTAAACCACATGCTCCACCGCTTGTGCGGGCACCCGTCAATTCCTTTATGTTTCACTCTTGCGAGCGTACTTCACAGGCGGAGTACTTAATGTGTTTACTTCAGCACTGGGTTCTCCCCCAACACTTAGTACTCATCGTTTACAGCGTGGACTACTAGGGTATCTAATCCTATTTGCTCCCCACGCTTTCGTGCCTCAGCGTCAGTTTCAGTCCAGTTAACCGCCTTCGCCACTGGTGTTCCTCCATATATCTACGCATTTCACCGCTACACATGGAATTCCGTTAACCTCTCCTGCACTCTAGTCTATCAGTTTCTACAGCATGCATTGGTTGAGCCATTGCCTTTCACTGCAGACTTTTTAAACCGCCTACTCACCCTTTACGCCCAGTAATTCCGGATAACGCTTGCCACCTACGTATTACCGCGGCTGCTGGCACGTAGTTAGCCGTGGCTTCCTCGTTAAGTACTGTCAATGCATCATCATTTCCTATAATGCCCTTTCTTCCTCAACAACAAAATTTTACAACCCGAAGGCCTTCTTCATTCACGCGGCGTTGCTCGGTCAGGGTTCCCCCCATTGCCGAAAATTCCCTACTGCTGCCTCCCGTAGGAGTCTGGACCGTGTCTCAGTTCCAGTGTGGCCGGTCATCCTCTCAGATCGGCTATGCATCATTACCTTGGTGGGCTTTTTTCTCACCAACTAGCTAATGCACCGCAGGCCCATCCTTTAGCTATACCTTGCAGTATATTTCTTCTTGACAAGATGCCTTGTCCTCTTTATGCGGTCTTAGCTGCAGTTTCCTACAGTTATCCCCCTCTAAAGGCCAGGTTACCTACGTGTTACTCACCCGTTCGCTACTATTCGTTGCCCGAAAGCAACAAACCGTTCAACTTGCATGTATTAGGCACGCCGCCAGCGTTCATCCTGAGCCAGGATCAAACTCTCTTGTTTTTTATTTCTTCCTCTTTTTTTAGAGGCTTTTTCTTTTTTTCGTTCTTTCCTGTGCTTCTTGAATTGACGTTTTGTTCTGTCTAGTTTTCAATGATCTCTTCTCGCTCTCTTTTCTCGAGCGCTTTTTTAATATACCACCCTTTCTCCCCTTTGTCAATCCTTTTTTTCGTTTTTTTTCTACTTTTTATTTTATTTTCTTTCAACAAATTTTTTCCATAAGTTAATATATGAAAAACGAGTGTAATTGATGATAATTTTTTTATATTTAAATGAATAAAATGGAAATGGTGATAGAAACATGTCTACAATTTTATTTTTAAGTCCCCGGATTGATGATAAAAAAAGTTATGTCAATCTTTCTTATTATCAACTTTTTAAAAATCAGAATGTCATTCCTATTATTCTTCCTTATATAATGGACAAGAAAAAATTACTGCAAATTTTAAAAATGGGGAATGGATTAATTCTTTGTGGAGGAATTGATATTAATCCTAAATATTTTCAAAAAAAATACCAAAAATCAGTCTATATTGATGCTTTAGATCAATATGATTTTTTATTACTAGAACTTGCAATTCAATTAAAGATGCCTGTATTTGGCATTTGTCGGGGTTTACAGGTCATTAATGTTTACTTTCATGGAAGTTTAACGGAACATATCGAAAATCACATGCAAACTAACCATAAAATCTTTTTTTCTAATAAAGATGAAAATATTTTTAATCATTTTCATGATGCGGAAATGGTCAATTCTTTTCATCATCAATCGATTTTAGATTTAGGCCATCATTTAATTTGTTGCGCAAAAAGTCAAGATGGAGTTATTGAAGCCATTTATTCTAAAAAATATCCTATTTATGCTATTCAATGGCATTGCGAATTATTAACGAACAAAAAAAGACAATACCAAATGATTTTGTCTTTTTTTAAGCAATGTAAACAATATCGTTTTAAAAAAAATAATTCATAAATCACCTTTTTGTTTCATAAGGTGATAATGGTGATATCATGAAAAAAAATTGGATTCTTTTAATCCCCGTTTTAATTTTAGTCGTTGTCGGAACATTGTTGATTAAATTTTCACCCTATCCCTATGATTCAATGAATTTACCCCGTTTTGCTCCTCCAGGATTTGTTTTTGGCATTGCATGGACCATTTTTTATGCTATATTCTATTATTCAGCCACAAAAACCATTTCGATACCATTGAAAAAAAATAAATTATTTCAATTATATGTTTTAGTTTTGAGTTTTCAATTGGTTTGGATTTTATTTTTCTTTACACTTGGTTATCAATTATTGGCTTTATTTATTTTAATTGTAATTTATTTGTTAAGTGTTGCTTTTGTTTTTGAAATGGCAAAAATAAGCAAAAAGCAAGCGTTATGGAATCTCCCTTATCTTTTATGGTTACTTTTTGCTACTTTATTAAATCTTTCTGTTCTTGTTTTAAATTAATAAATAAATCATATAGATAATAAAAGATAACGCACCAACAACATATAAAATTAATAAGAATAAAGAAAACAAACCATATTTTATTCCTTGATTCGTTATTCGATTACTTTTTTCTTTTAAATATTGAACAGTAAAAATAAATTGAAAAAATTCAAAAATAGTTAATGCAATGAAAAGCAATAAAAGAATGGCTCCTAAAGGAGATAATAACCAATAAGATAATGGACTAAATTTTTGGTCTTTTAATATAATAGGTGTCAGTAATAGTCTTATGAATAAAGCCAAAGGAATTGTAAGAATAAAAATCCACAAAGTACGATGCCAAATTTTTTTAATATCTTTATTTCGTAATTCATGAAAGATAGACTTTCTTTTTTCTTTAAATTCCTTTTCTGCTAATACAACATCTTCTTGTTTTGTAGCATCTAACGTTTGGTCCACTACATTATAAATTTGTTCATCATATTTGGGGTATTCTAGTTCCATCTTCATCACCTATATTTATTATGTGATGTTTGTAATATTCAATTCATTTTGCCAAATAAAATACAAAAAGTCCAAATGATTCATAAATTTGGGCCTTTTTTATTTCAGATTTATAAGTTCTTTAATCTTATTTAATTCTAGTTCAGTTGTATTCGATTTTTTCAGAATATAAGCATTTGCTTTATTTATAAAAATAAACAAATAATCATCATATTCTTTAACTTTATAAATATCTTTATAATACAGTTTATGCGTTCCAATCACATCTTCATTTTTAATCGTGGAAATATGAATCGCATTTTTTTCAAAAACATATTCATTTATCCATTGATAACTCGCTGTTTTAGCAATATTTTTATGAATTGTTATTAATAAAACTAAACCAATTGCAAATGGAATAGAAAAAAACAACAAAAAGTCTAAATTTAGATTTTCAAAGTTAATAGATAATATAATATAAGTCAATAAACCAACAATTCCAATAATCATAGAAATAAGAGAACCGACTCGAATTTTTTTTGTTAATATTTTTTGTGAAGCCTCATCAATTTTAGTTCTTACAGTTATCATTTTTTTGCTCCAATCTTTTCGTATTCTATATTAATATGCTTCAAATAAAATGTCAAATTACCCATTTGATATGAATGAAAAAAATTTCTTTTTTAATAAACAAGCCCAAATCGATTTTAAAAACATAAAAAAAACCCTAAGTTTAGGGCTTTAATTTTAAATGGTCGGGATGACAGGATTCGAACCTGCGACCCTCTGGTCCCAAACCAGATGCACTACCAAGCTGTGCTACATCCCGATTGTCAGCTAATAACCGCTTATATATATTACTTTTTTTAAACGAAATTGTCAATAATATTCTTCATTTTTTACAATACTAATATATGATTTTTTATAGTTATTGTTTCACCTTTGGCCTTTCTTTTCAAACAAAATAAAAAGTGATATACTTTGAATAAGAAATGGAAGGGAATACTCAATGATCAATTGGACAAATTATGCATCTCCATTAGGAAACATTACTTTAGCAAGTAAAGATAATGCATTAATCGGATTATGGTTAGAAGGCCAAAAATATACTTTTTCTAATTATCAAGATACAATCATAGAAAATCCAAATGATTCTGTTTTGGTTCAAGCAAAAAAGTGGTTAGATTTATATTTTAAAGGCCATCAACCAAACGTTAATCAACTAAAATTAGCTCCAATAGGCTCTCCATTTAGACAAAAAGTATGGCAACTATTATTGCAAATTCCTTATGGTACTGTTGTTACCTATAATGAGTTAGCAAAAAATATAGCAAAACAATTGGGCATAACTAAAATGTCTCCTCAGGCAATTGGAAATGCTGTGGGTCATAATCCTATTTCTATTATCATTCCTTGCCATCGTGTTGTTGGAAGCAAGGGAAGTTTAACCGGTTATGCAGGAGGCATTGATAAAAAATTACAACTTTTAAAACATGAGCAAGTAGATATGCGTCATTTATTTGTTCCCAAAAAAGGAACTGCTTTATAAAGGAGAGAAGAAGATGAAAAGATGTCAATGGGTTAAACTTAAAAATCCCATTTATGTTAATTATCATGATCAAGAATGGGGAAAATTAAATCTTAACGAAGCTTATTTATTTGAAATGTTATTATTAGAATGTTTTCAAGCTGGGTTATCTTGGGAATGTGTTTTAAATAAAAGAGAACACTTTAGAGTGGCTTATGACTCTTTTAACATTGATAAAATCATTCATTACGATTCAACAAAAATAAATGAACTTTACAATAATCAAAATATCATTCGCAATCGATTAAAAATTCAAGCCAGCATTGAAAATGCTAAAATTTATAAAGAAATTCAAAAAGAATTTGGTTCCTTTCAAAATTATCTCCAACACTTTAGTTTTGGACATATTGTTTATGAGTTAGGTAAAACAACAAATGAACTTTCAGACAAAATTTCTAAAGATTTAAAAAAAAGAGGCATGAAATTTGTGGGTAGTACCACGATTTATTCTTATTTACAAGCCATCGGCATTATCAATTCTCATGAACCTTGTTGCTTTTTATATAAAAAATGATTATTTTTCAAAGGAAAATGAGAAATTCATTATTAGTATTTCATTTTATGTGCAGTAATAATAGTATAACTAAATGCATTAATTGTTATTTTGATGTTTTCTATTTCACAATACCAATTCTTTCCTTTTTTATAAATATGACAATTTTTATCTTTAATTTTCCTTTTACAATAATGGATGATGTCTTCTGTTTCTAATTGTAAATTTCTTTTAATTCTTAAAATCCCTAGCGATGTTGAATGGATTCTATCCATATTTGCTAATAAAATTTCTTTATCTATCTTCGTTTTTCTCCTAAAAAAATCCAAACTCTTTCCGATAAAGCCGGTTAAGTTTGGATTATCAATCATTTGGCGCGCCAAACAGGAGTCGAACCCACAACCTTTAGATCCGTAGTCTAACGCTCTATCCAGTTGAGCTATTGGCGCATAAATAAGAAAAATTGGAGGTTCCTGCCGGATTTGAACCGGCGCTCACTGAGTTGCAGTCAATTGCCTTACCACTTGGCTAAGGAACCACAGCATTAGGATTATATCACTACATTTAAATATATTCAAGAGTTTTAAAAAAAATTATTGATTTTAAAATCATCTCTTTTCTATAATACTTCAATCAAAAGAAAAAAAAGTATTGTTTATTCTTACTTCTTTTTGTTATGATAGTATTAAAGAAAACAAAGGAAGGAACACACTATGAAAACCAATAAAATTTATTTAAATCTTTTAATTGAAAAAGGCCTTTTGCCAGAAATTTCAAATCCAAATCAATTACAAATTTTAAAAACGGCTTATCCAAATCAAGATTATCCGGAAAACATTTATGAAAAAAATGGAAAATTTTATGACATTAAGGATTTTATGGATTTAAATCAAGCCGATATAATAACGATTTTAAGTTTACAAAACGTGAATGCTCCTCAAACAGAGCCCGCCGTGAATTCTTCTAAAAATAATGATATAGATAGAATAACAAATTCTTTGAATGACATTAATGCATCATTAAAATCAATTTTTATACTTTTCTTATTTCAATTTATTTTAACGCTCATTGCCGCAATACTTTGTATTGTAGTTATGGCAAACTTTTCCTATGAATTATTCATTTTTTAACTTGTGGTATCCATTTCATTCATTTCTTGATTTCCTAAAATTGACTTTAAAGTGGCTAAAGTCTCATCCTTATCATCTAAATATCTTGCATATCTTAATTTTACCAAATCTCCTTCATGGATATGTTTTTCACCATCTTTAATCGCTGCTTGTTTTGTATTATAGATTAAGGATAAAACTTGACAATCAGCGGGCCAAAAAATATCACGAATAGTTTTACCAATCGCAAAGGAATTAGATTGAACAACCATTGTCATTTCTTTAAAAACTTTAACTCTATTTTTGTTATCCACTTTTAATCTTTGTTCCAAAGAAATATCATTTAAAGAACGATTATTGAACATTTCAATAATCATAAAGGATAAAAATACGCCTAAAATGACAAATAAAATATTATTCACACTTCCAAATAATTCCATTGAAAAAATAATGGCTGTCATTGGAACTCTTTGAATGGATGCTAAATAGGAAATCATACTAATCATTACAATAATAAAGTAATATTCACTAGAAATTCCTAATTTTATAAAAATTTCTGCAAGGATTGCCCCAAGCAAAGTGCCTTGACATAATGTTGGAATAAACATTCCTCCAGTTACTCCTGTATTATTTAAAAATAAAGCTAGCAATGTTTTGACGAATAATAATAAAAGCAAAGATGTGAAAATCACTTTTCTTTGAATAGCTAAATTGATTAGCTGCATTCCTCCGCCAATAGAATAAGGAATAATAATGCCAATTATTCCTGAAATCAAAAAAGCAATGATAAATTTCACGTATAATGGGCATTTATAAAATTTTTCACTCCAATAGTGATTCATTAATTTAAAAACTTTCGTTACCCCACATGCAAAAAAGCCCACAATAATTCCAATAATGAGCACGATCCAAATATCCTTTAATGGCAAAGTTATATTAGAAGTATCAA
>UMCV01038103.1_pt1 | contig 9735 bp, 6 predicted proteins | sample 1964311 | NCBI WGS metagenome assembly UMCV01 (sample SAMEA4835976, study PRJEB28245) | human gut metagenome | biome: gut microbiome; material: fecal sample | place: Denmark | collected 2008 | reverse complement strand
AGATACAACTCACCGCCGTAGAATTCACTAAAATACTTCCTTATTGCTTCTTTGTCATTGACAAAATCCAAAACAAACGTTCGCTTGTTTTTTGCCGGACGGTTTAATCTTGAAATCGTCTGAACAGCTTTGACGGAACTACCTAATTTCTTGTCTATGTACATTACACACAATTCTTTTTCATCAAAGCCTGTTTGCAATTTATCGGCAACAATTATGATCCTTAAATCATTATGATTGCGAATGATAGATTTTATATCGTATTTACCGTTGTTCTCCAGCCACTCGCTGTTCATCGCGCGCTCGGTGTACTTTACTTCGTCAATTTCGACGGTTCCCGTAAATGCGACACAACTTCTAAAACCGTAACCGTGTTCTTTGATGTATTTATCAACGGCAAGTTTATACAGCACGGCATGCTTTCTCGATGGAGTGATTACCATTGCTTTGGCTTTTCCTGCGAGCCAACCGTATCTGTTCTTTACGAAGTCCTGCAACATAATGGCAACTTTTGTGTTGATAACTTCGTCGTCAGAAGAAATATAATTTAATATTGCCGCTTGCGCACGGGCAGAGTCATACAATTTGTCATCGTCTTTTTTCTTGGCGACTTGATAATAATCGGAATAGCTTGTATAACAAAGCAAAGGATTTACGATAAATCTTTCTTCAATTGCCTGCTTCATTGAATACTTGTCAAAATATGTCTTGCCCTGCTCGTTTCTGTTGCCGAACAACTCTATCGTTTCTTTCCTCGGCGTTGCAGTAAACGCAAAATAACTGGCATTGGAAGTACTAACTATGGCTTTGGCATTGGTTAATATCTGGTTTTGAGCGTCTTCCAATTCCTCGTACGCGTCATCGAGTTCGGCGGCGTCTTTAAGCGATTTGCCTGCAAGCGTCTCCGATGCCTTCGACAAAGATTTCCCCGCTGTTGAAGAGTGCGCCTCATCGATTATTATGGCATATTTTCTGTCGGGATGCTGTTTGATTTCACCTATAATCGGACGGAACTTCTGCAAAGTTGTAATGACAATATATCCGCCCTTTTCCAAACGAGACAGCAACCCTTGCGAGCCATCGTCGATATGCTGAGCAACGCCTTTTTTGCCGTCCAGCGTCATCAGTTCCTGCCCCAACTGTCCGTCAATAACATTTCGGTCGCTTATCACTATAACGGTATTGATATCACTGTAATTAATAAGCCGTTTTGCAAGCCATGCGATGGTCTTTGTTTTACCAGAACCCGCGCTGTGCCATATCAAATATCTTCCCCCGACGCCATTCTCAATCACATCCTTCTCACATCGCAATACTGCTCTAAGCTGATGAAAGCGTGGAAAAATCATAGAACCTTCGTCGTCTATGAACATAAATTCTCTGATAATGCGGAGCAACATATCTTTCTTCAGAATTTTTTCCCACACATAATATGTGCTGTGCTTACCTTCAACCGGCGGATTACCGGCACCCTCGTTATCTCCCGCATTAAATGGCAAAAAGCGCGTGTTCTTGCTGTCAAGTTTAGTGGCAATAAACGCCACGAATTCATCCATCGCAAAATAGACCAATGTCCTTTTGTTGAATGCAAAAATCAGTTCCTTGGCATTGCGATCCCCTATAAATTGTCTTGTGCCTTCAAAACCTGCTTTTTGACCTGCGGTCTGCTTTTTGAGTTCAACGAGTACTATCGGAAGTCCGTTAAGAAAGACGGCTAAATCTATGCGGTTTGAATGCGGTTTGTCCTCGTACGCAAGTTCTCTTATTACGGAAAAAATGTTTCTTGAATATTTGTCGAGTCCCTCGCTCATCGCTTGAATACTCGTTTTGAAATATGCCAAACGGAATTGCGAATTGCTGCGATAATCTTCTATGACACCGCTTTTAATTGTCTGCAACAAACCGATCTCGCCAATTTTGCGGTTTAGAAGTTTTATAAACACTTCTTTGTACTTGTCGCCGTACTCCGCCTTGAATTTTTCCAGTTCTTCATTTTGAGTGTCTTCCAAAAAAGCAAACAAATGCGTTATGTCCAACGCATTTTTGACATCGTAATCATTCTTGTTGCACTCAACATATCCGTGGTCCAGCAGATAACCGAATATCTCGTCCCTGAACGGATTTTCAAGAAAATCGCTTCTTGCCATATCTACTCCTTTTATCCGACTAATCTGGCACTTAGCAGAAAAGAGGGGCTGTTTTTTATTTACACCTGCTTGCTAATATTAGTTCATTGAACTCTTCTCGTGTTATCAAATTTGCTTCTTCTATGGTCTGCTCTCCAAGATAAAGATTTTGTCTCCATAACCTTTTATCGAATGACTTGCAAACCAAACAACAAGAAACTGTGGGAAAATTTGCTATTTTCTGATACAAAGGAACACAAACAGTAATGGTAAATTCATCATCTTGCTTTATTCTTTTTTTGAAATATGTCAACTGCCCGCTTCTCGATTGCAATTCGTCGATGTCCGTTAAAAACAATGCGCACTCATCAAGGTTAAACAATGCATTTTTCTGCAAAGCAAACAAATCAACACATTCTATCAACTGCTGCCCGATATTAGTAAACCTATATGTGTAAACTTTCCATTTGTCAAACACATCTTCTTGCGTCATGCTTGAATCATAGCGCAAACAATTTATGTCGCTGAAAGTCGTCAATTTCGTGATATCGTCTATCTCTTTGATCTGCATTGACTTGATATCAAATTCGGGACGCATATCTGTAACGCGCTGATTAATTTCATCCTGACGGTTTTTTATATGCACTTGCAACTGCTTGTTGTTTTGCCGAATAGTAAGCACTACTCCAAGCACTGCAAAAAACCCCGTAACGACCGACGCTAAAATCGATATGATAAGTGTCTGCCAAAATTCCATAGTGTTCTTATCCCCTTATGCAATTTCGGTTTTACCGGTGACAGCTTCGAAAATTATGCTCTTTTTGTATTGCTTAAGATTATCAATCAAATCATTATTGGTTTTTATTAAAGTATCAATCTCTTCGCACTTTTTGTCAAGATAATCAACAATTTGTTGTTGTTCTTCGACCGAAGGAAGTGAAAAACTATAATTTTTTACCATTTCAGGCGATACTCTTTTCAATCCAGCAACACCCATCATAGTAGCCTTTGCCAATGCAATGAATCCATGGTTGTGCAATAAATAGAACAACCATTTCGTGTTAACTTTATTTGCTCGGAAAACGAACAATTCCGAACTGCCCACCCCTACTCCATTGAGTAGATCATTCACGATGGCAATATTACCATTTTCAAAACACGGGGTTACTCTAGCCATAATTATATCTCCATTCGCGAATGACACTAATCCCGTTGGTTGCTCCTTAATTTGCACTGTTTTGGGCAACACATATCCTTGCTTCAAGCAATCCATGGGAACATATGAAACTGTGTCTATATCTTTACCAATGACTGTATTAGGGCTAAATTCGCATACAAATTTAAGCTTTGTTTTTCTTGAACAACCATTATGGTTATTAATAACTGCTTCATAAATTACGGACTTGCGATATTCTTCAAGCGCCTTGTTTTCATCCTCCTTGCCTTTTATAACGCCGTCAATCTCCGCACATTTTTTATCAAGATAGTCCGCAATTTGATTTTGTTCGTTAATCCGTTTCGGTACACTTATTTTTAACGAGTTTATCATGCCTTGACTTATATTAGGTTGACCTCCACCTAGAGACATATTGATAATGTTTTCTCGATTACAAAGCAACCAATAATACACGAACTTCATATTTGTTTTTATCGGCTCTTGCATAACACAACATGCTTGATTGGTGTATGTATCAATATCTAGAATGCCAAGTTTTCCGATTGTAGCACCATATAGCGCAATAACTAAAGAGCCTTTTTTATACTTGACCAAAGTGCTACATTCATCAACTGCCTTTTGTGTAATCGTTTTCGATGTAGAAATAACTTCGCCATCATTTAAATCGCCCGTTTGCAACCAATTATGTTCCCCGTCATAATATTCTCTGTCCGATGTTTTTGGAGTTCCTCCACTACCTATTATTTTAAATAGGTACTTCATTTTGATCATTTCCCAATGTTTGGGAATGGCACCTATCCACTCTATTCCGCTGTCTTTCATTTCTCTCATTATTTATCACCTTTTATTTTTCCGTATTCCGCTATTAAATAGTTCACAAACGCACTGCAACTCACCAACATAAATTTTGCTTCTTCAAAAGTTACATCGCTAACAAAAAGTCCATCTGCATGACGTATACCGCCTTTATCGTTTGTATAACTGTACAATTTAGTCAAAGCTTCTTTTAATTGTCCTTTAAGTCCTCGCCTTTTCTCCATAATAATAAGGGCATCGCCGAGACTTGCGTGTTCTTTGCCGGTGATAATTTTACAAAGACATTCCACCGCACTTATGCTTTCTTTGACGCTGTTTTTATAATCGGGGTTTTCCCTGTCTGACAAATACTGTAATGCTTTACTAATGTGTGCTCTGCATCCTTCAAATGGAACATCTATTGCCTCTTCAACGGCAGCAAATTCCGTTGCGCTTGTTATCGGTGTTATTATCCCTCCAATAAATCGATAACCAACATATTCACGCTCAAACAAATCATTTATTAAAAGATACGCTTCATCACCAATTTCAGTATAGCCGTAACCATACTCCGCTTTTACTTGATAATTTTCTTTAATCCAATTGCAAATATACCAAACCAAATCTAAAACTTTATTATAATTTGCCTCACTAATTGCTTTATCTATAAAATCTATAAAAACTTTTCTCCATTGAAATTTAGACGTAGCATATTGCAAATGTGTCTTCCGCATAAATACTTCTGATAAAATTTGTTTGCAAAAGGAATGCTCGCCATCATCACCATATCCGTAACGATATTTATAATCATCATCCTCGAATATACTTTCTAGCAATTCGAAAAGTCTGTTACTTATTAAGACGCGCGTTCTCTCATCGAATTCTGTCAACTGCAAAGCAGCGGGAAGTTCTTCTATACGATACTTTTCACTGAATCCGCCGCGCACTTTTATTCTTAAACCATTTTCTGTATTTTCCATTTTTCAGACTCTCCTTGGTAAACGTTTGACTAATTTGCATGTTTTTCATTAAATCGATTTTTTCGTTTCGCCAAAGTGTTCCGCATGCCAAACATTAAATAAAAAATTTAGCTGAATTGATCTATTCCGCTGTCTTTCATTTCTCTCATTAGTTTTCTCCTTACAACCCATAGCACACGGCATAGCGGTCAATCAACGCAAACACATTGTCTATCCACGGATATGTGTCATTGATTTGGGCAATAGATCCCAGATTTGCAAGTACGCGCGTATTGCTGTGCCTAAACAAACTGTAATTAAGCAAGTGTTGATAACGGTTAAAGCTTCCGTCTCTGTAGCGATTGTATTTATCCATACCATTGTTAAGGGTATAAGAAACTGACACCGATGTTTCTAAATCTTTGATTAGGTCATCCTTGATATCAATATATGAGCTTTTGGGTGACCTGCCTGACTTGTATTCTTCATAGTTGATAAATCCGGGAGAAAACATTTTGCAATACAACATTATTATCGTGAACCATGCTTCAAGATAGTCCATCTTGTCTTGCTTTAGTCTGTCTCCCAATATACGCTCTAATTGTTTTCGGTAGGCAACAATGTTGCGCGCATCCAACTTCTTTTTAGACGCACTCTTATTGCCGATTGCCAGTATGATAGCATAGATGTCCGAGACACATTTCTTTGCGCGTTCCTCCTCGTGCACAAAATTCTTGTTGATGAAGTCTGTCAGATAGGCGTTGAATAAAACATATTCTTTGTCATCCAACTTAACATTGTGCTCAAAAAACTTTTTCAAGTACGATTGCCCCAGCGAACTGTCCTTATAACAATATTGCGTAATGTACGCCTCGACAATGGATTCTTTATTCAACGCAACAATTACAACGCCGTTATGTATTTGGAAAAGGTGATGCAATCTCTCCAATATTCTCAATTGCTCGTCGGGCAAACATCTGTCCACTTCGTCCACAAGCAATATTATCTTGTTGCCGTTTTTTGTCAATGCATTCAAAATTTGTTTGCTATCGTTGAGCAAAGACTGATATGACCTGAAAGCCGAAAACTGCGCATCGTCCAGCAGAGTTTTGCTCGCTTCCTTGCCAATATTGATGAACATTTCAATCAAGCAACATACTACTGCAATTTTGAAATTTGTGCTGTCCGCACCTGTTTGAACTGCTTTATCCCAAAAGCTGTTTTTTACACCATCCCAATTTTTTTTTGCTTCTTTGAGAGTTGCTTTGACAACCTTTTTTAGCATTTTGTCATTTTTTACCTGCGTTTTCAATGCATCCAAAACGCAAAACAGAATTGTTATCAACGGGTCGTCATAAAAATTGTTTTCCCATGCATCGTATTTGATGACAATGTTATTCTTATCGCTCTCGAATTTCTTTTGCAGGATGTTCAAGACATGCGTTTTGCCGCACCCCCAATTTCCATCAATTGCAATGCAAGTGTGATCGTTTGAAGGCAATTCTCGGACTATGGAGCAGACCTCCTCGATTTCTTTACTTCTGTCCATCAAGTCTTCTATTGTATATTCTTGTGTGCTTTTATCTGTCATCTTAACACCGCCGCCAACGCTTCTTGCAGTTCTTTTTCCTGCGCTTTGATTTCAGCGAGTATCTCACCGCTCTTTCTGGGTGCTTCATATTTGTAGAAATATCTCGTGAATGGTATTTCGTAACCTAATTTGTCCTTACTCCTGTCTGCAAAAGCGTCTGGCGCATAAGGCAATACCTCTTCTTTGATATACTCATCGATATCTTTTTTAAGCGGTATGTTTTCGGTGTCTCTTTTGGACGAATCCACCTGCACAATGCCGCGTTTTACAACCTTGTTTCCCTCGTCATCGTACAACGGTCTTTCGATGGTAACCTTTGTATATCCGAAATCCTCAACATCAAAAATCTTTGAAACTTCCGATTCCTCAAAGGCTTTGTATATCTTGACAATTTTACGCATGCTCTCTTCGTCTATCATTTTTCGTTTGTTGCCGAGAGAAGGAGTCTGCGGTTTGTAAAAATTAACAGCGTTTATAAGCTGCACTTTGCCTTTTCGCCTGTCTGTCTGATTTTTGGACAATATCCATATGTATGTAGAAATGCCCGTGTTGTAAAACATTTGATCGGGAAGCGCGACTATGGCTTCAAGCAAATGGTTCTCCAAAACATAACGCCTAATCTCGCTTTCTCCGCTTCCTGCGTCACCGCTGAACAACGGAGATCCGTTGAGAATAATTGCAATTCGTGCATTTTTCTCGGCTTTGGCTATAAGGTTCTCCAGGAAAAGCAACTGACCGTCGCTTACCCTCGGCGTACCTGCGACAAATCTGTTGTCAGGTCTTTTAAGTTCCGCCTCTACTTTGGTTTTGTCCGTTTTCCACTCATGTCCGAAAGGCGGATTTGTAATCAGCAAATCGAACTTTTCACCGTGGAACATATCGTTTGTCAAAGTGTTCTCTTCTCTTATGTTATCGGGATCGTCACCAAGCATCAGCATTTCCGCACAACATATCGCATACGACTCGGGATTTATTTCCTGACCGTACAGCATAATGTCGGCTGCATTCATGTTGAACCCTTCGCCAATCAATGTATGTTTAGCCGTTGTAAGCATTCCACCCGTACCGCAGCATCCGTCGTATATTCTCAGCGCCGTTCCAGGGCAAGTCAACTTTTCGACATTTTCGCTCATCATGAGTTCCACACACAGTTTGATGACTTCTCTTGGCGTGTAGTGATCGCCGGCTTCTGCGTTTGCTTTGTATGTTCGGATGATTTCTTCGAAAATGTAGCCCATTGTCATAGGACTTACTTTGTTCGGGTGAAAGTCAACCTCTGCAAACGATTTGACGACTTCGAACAACAGTCCTTTCTTGATCATAAATTTCACTTCTTCTCTGAAGTTGAGTTTTTCCAATATGACTTGAATATTCGGAGAATATGCTCCTATAAATTCCAAAAAATTGTTGTCTATATTATCGCTGTCGCCGATTAAATCTTCCAATGTCACACACTTTTCGTTGTAAAACGAAACTTGACATTGTTTTGATATCATATCCTCAATTTTTTCGGGTGTGATGTCCTTTATTTTTTTTGAAACGGCAAGCACCTGCTTTATCTCTGCGTTTTTTCCCGCCAAAATACAGTCAAACCGCCTTATTATCGACATAGGAATAATGACATTGCCGTACTTTTCGGGTGTATAAGGGCCTCTTAATTTGTTGGCGATACTGCTTACCAACGCTGCTTTCTCTTTAACTTGTGATTCCAATCTTTTATTCTCCATTGTTTACCTCTTCAAACAGCTCAAATAGTTTAACATTCTTATAGATGTTATCCCTTCCGACTCGGCTCTTTGACAAAACACCGCAATCCACCAACTTGTCCAAATGTACCGATGCTGTCTGCCTATGCAATCCTACGACTTCGACCAAATCGTTTATGCGGACATAAGCCTTTTCAAAAAGCCTGTCTATCATTGCCCAAAGCAGTTCCCTGTTGTCATTGTTAACCTTAAACAGCCCCAAAAAATTTTCTGACTTGTACTGCTCCAACAGTTTTTTTATTCCTTCGACTATACGCAATGTTTTCCGTGCTGTTTCGTTAAAAGAATTAAGCATAAACCTCACAATATCAGAATACTGTTCTGTCTCATGGGTAATATTGAGCAATTCATAATATTCGCTTTTGTGCTTTATGATATAAGAACTGGCATATAAAACAGGATAATCAAGGTATTTTTTTTGACACAACATCAAAACATTAAGAATGCGCCCTGTTCTGCCATTTCCGTCTCTAAACGGGTGGATGCTTTCAAACTGATAATGCGCAAGGGCTATTTTAATGAGCGGATGATATGTGTTATTTTCATCGTCATATATATAATCAAGCATATCGATCAACAATTTCTGAATTAATTCCTTTCCGTGAGGTGGAGTATATACAGTTTGAATGCTGCCGTCACTTGCTTTATTTACTATCCTAGTTATGTCGTTGTCAAACCCCTCAAGGTTGTTTCTTATGTCGGGCTTCTTTTTATTGACGGTTTTGTTTATTTCCACCAAATCACTAGGAGCAACTACACCTCTCCGTTGCAATGCTTCATAGCCGACATACAATCCGCGCTTATAATCAGCAACCTCTTTTGCTTCCGCCGTAAAGTTGTCAAATAATATTCCACGATACAGCTCATCATTTGTTGTTACAATATTTTCAATGTCGCTGCTTGCTTTTGCCTCTTGAAATGCCAAAGTATCGAGCAAAACAGACGCCTTAGGTAAGGTTCCTACTGCATAATTCAACACTTCAAGCGAAACTCGCGTTTTTTCGGCAAGTTTTGTTAATTCTTCTATATCAGCCACATCAGCCAATGATATGGGAGGTAAATCGTTATAAGGAATTTCTTTGTCGTACATAACCCCTCCAAGATGCAGGAGAAATGCTCTCCTGCATCGGTTTTGAGTTCTTACATTATGTTGCGCAACACAATCTGCAACCTACATAATCAGTCGAACTCATTTTTCTTTGCGGACACCCTTATACGGTGTACCGTCTGACTTACCGCTCATGAACCTACCGGTGTCGGCATCTCTTTTGGTCCATATCCCGGTTTTGGGATTTTGCACCTGAGAACGGTCGCGAACGGC
>UMCV01009459.1_pt1 | contig 9743 bp, 10 predicted proteins | sample 1964311 | NCBI WGS metagenome assembly UMCV01 (sample SAMEA4835976, study PRJEB28245) | human gut metagenome | biome: gut microbiome; material: fecal sample | place: Denmark | collected 2008 | reverse complement strand
CCGCCGAGTCTAGCGGGTCTCTACCGAAAACTCCCACCCGTTTTCCCGTGAGGTCGTACGAGTTGATACCCATGTATATGGAAATCGCCGGGGCCTGGTCAGAGGCGGCATCCAGCATGATGGCGGATTGTCTCGGCTTGTTCTTGTCGTCTCGATGACCGAACAACACGATCTCGTCACCGGCCTCCGGGACGTCACCGTTACCGTCTTGATCTGTCTTCGACAGGATGCAGTAATCGGCGCCCACGGCTATGACGAGACGCCAGTAGTACTTCTGGTGTTCTAGCGTGAACTTCTGGCATCTGGCTTGGTCGTAAACGATGAAATTATTCAAGTCACCGTCCTCGGCGTAACACTTGTAACCTTGATCAAGCTCCTCCACCCTGCCTATCTTCATGTTGGTGGGGGTGATGATCACCTGACCGGCCTGCGCCGTCAACTGCTGTATAACTAGGTTAACGAACGTGGCTTTCTTGCGGATGTAAGCGTAATCCACCTCTAGGTGAGAGTTACCGGTCTCGTCGTTCCATAACGATCCCCCGGCGATACCCTGTTGCCACCCGGGGGTGTCGTAATGCGTGGCGATAAGCCTAGTGAACGCCCCGGCGAACAGGTCAATCCATATCTCCGCCTCCGGGTTCTTGAGGTCCTCGGCACGTATGTAAGTCTTGAGACCGTCACGGAATATCCTGAATATAAGATCGTTAATCGTGATAGATTCACCAACCTTGAGCCACTTCGAAACCGTCAACGTGTTGAATATGGGATCGGTGGACGGGTTACCGCTACCTTCCCCCACCCCCAGCAACTTGCCCAGGGTCTCTAGCGTTATGGTTTCGGGGTCACCACCGAGGTTGTCAGCCCTCTGCGTCATCAGGAAGTCAGCCAGTGACGGGGAGGGGTTCTCTTTCATCCCCGTGGGGAACTTTATGGAGTTGGGAAGCGCCCTTGAGCTGGCTCCCAACAGTATCTCTTTCTTCTCGTCGCTCATGTCAAACTACTTTTTAGGCTTGCCGCCACATCCTTTGCGTTTTTTGCTTTTCATGGTGATTATCTTTAATACTTAGGCAAATATATAAAAAATATTTTGATTCTAAGAATAAAATACTCACCTTTGTATCATCACGTGGACGATCTCCAAGAACAGATATTTAACACCGCACGGGCTACCGCCCATTTCACGCTACAATGACTTAACCTTCTACTAAATTCCCTCGTCCACGTGATTTTTTTTGCCTTCACGCTTTGTTTTCTAGAAACTTCACCGTATATTTGCATTGCTATGCAGTAGTGGATAGATTAGGAGATCGGAAACTATGACAAGCAACATTAAATTTTTGCGTTCTACGAATTTATTAGATAAAAAAATTAACCTGTGGCACACGGGACTTGTACGTGGAGGTTCCAACTATGGATGACCGTCAAGAAATTGACCTAAAAAGTAGCGTTCCGGTGAAGCGTAAATACATGAAAATGTAAGTGCCTTTGAAGAGCTTATCCTTGACTTTCTGATCTCCAATCAACACTAGTCCGGTCAAGGATTTCTCTTTTTATAGAGATTCCCACGACAAGAGGTATATAGCGGCAGTTGAAGACAGAGCGACCTGTCGCCCCGGTTGACACCCGAAAACGCTCACCAAGGCTAGAGTGCCTGGAATATAAACTGTTCATGAATAAGGTTCAAAGAAATCTCGCTACGTCTGTACGACTTGACGACGAGTAACCCATGCCGAAAGGTACAAGGTGGAGGTCATGGACCACCAACGGGCCGAATCGCTCCTGACAAGGAATCCATAGCACAGGTTATGGAGGGGAGACAGGAAGCTTTCATGGAGAGGGAGTGGGAGTCACTCGACCAGAAGGTCCCGCCCACCCTTGCGTATTCTTCTTGTTATTTAATGCTCACCGTGGAGGTCTCCTCCCATCTACTACACTATATTCTTCATGAATATCACTTGTATAGTTAATATAGATGTAGTATATTAGTAACATTTATATTACTAATAACCTACTAATATATAATAAATATATTATAGGTGATGCCATGTAAAGAAAGCGGTGAGTATTAGCTAGCATGGGGAAGAAAAAGTCGGAGGTATGTCCTTACTTGAAATGGATAAACAGAGAATAGAAACGGTGTTCAAGATGGAGAAGGTCAAGCAAGATAGCAAGGCAGCGAGGCTGAAAAGGATGGTGAGGTTCAAAAGAGAGATACTCCCCTCCCTCGACGCTTACGATGTTAGAGCCTGTAACCATGCCACCATGTTCAAGTTCTTTGACGAGAGGTGGGGGGAGATAGACGTTTACCCGATGTCGGACAAGCTACTCGTTATAGAGGACCACGAGTGGGTGAGGGGGGCTAGGAAATGGATAATTAAAAATATATTCTTGGAACGATAGAAATAGAATGAAAAAAGAAAAGATAAATTACTTCATCGTCGAGATAGAACTGTACTCCACCGATCTGCTCGTGGTGGTGGGAGATATTGAGGGGGCGATAAAATGGCTAGATAACAAGAACGTCAGCGAGGATGACATCGAGTTTGTCAAGTCTTCTTGCAATACCGGATCGCAAGGTACTACCTGTTTGTTAAGTAATAACGCCTTGTTCATTAGATTAATTCACTCCCCCACCACTCATGAATATAAAGGAATACTGGCTCACGAGGTATTCCACGCTACTAGCATTCTACTCAGGAGCAGGGGAATGTCACTCGTCAAGGAATCGGAGGAGGCTTACGCTTACTTGTTGGAATTTATATACAGGAAAATAGTCGAGAAGATAGAAGAATTGAAGATAAAATGATATATTTGCATGTCTTTGCTTTGAATTATAGTAAGTGAATTGTCCCCCTCGTGCCACGGGCATTGGAGGGGGAATTTCAAGGTTTTCATTGTTAACAATAGTTGTTCGAGGGTGGGGAAAACACAGGACACCACACCCTCTTTTTTTTTACGCTTATGGAAAATTACGACATCTACAATAGCACAACCAACAGGGAATACAAGGAACAGGCCGAGAAAGCCATGAAGACGTATTATGACACTTTCGAGGAAATAGAAACCGTGAGGGTATCCCCACGGCTCCAGTATGTAAAGAAACGGCTTAAACAGAAAAAATCATTAAACGGTAGCCGTGGTAACGGTGATGGTAAGCGTTGAGTTATCAGATAACGTGCATTTTCCACCGGTGATCTTGCCGGAAGAATCGGCGGTGAGGCTGATAGCCTTAACGGATTTACCGTCAGCTCCCTTCGCCCCGGCAGCGCCAGTAGCACCTTTAGCCCCGGCTGGACCTTGAGGACCGGTAGGACCGGCAGGACCCGTGTCTCCCTTCTCCCCCTTCGCCCCGGTGGCTCCAGTGGCTCCCTTGTCACCCTTCTGCCCCTTCAACTCTCCAGATTCCAGTTTTTGCTGGAAGCTTTTACCGTCATCGAAAATAACGGAGGAGGCGGGGACGGAGTAAACGAACGTCTCTTCCTCGGTCAGGTAACAGGCTTGAGTTACCTCCGTTCCGGAAACGATGTCAACGAAGATGTCACCACTCCCCGGGATCACGAATTCCAGTAAAACGTCAGTACGATCGGGAGTCACCTTCTTGTACAACACCGGGTCGTAATTCTCGGGATAGAAATAAACGAACACGTCAGAGTTATCCACCCTGTCAAGGAAGACGTGAACCTTCCCGCTAGCTTGAAACGAGACCTTGTACTTCTTGTCGTCGGTCTCCTCGAATTCTAAAACTTTTGTTGCCATATAATAAACGTATTTAATTGTACATCAAAAGCACTTACGCTTTCACGTATTGACGCTTCACCGGAACGCTACTTTTTAGGTCAATTTCTTGACGGTCATCCATAGTTGGAACCTCCACGTCCGAACCCCCGTGTGCCACGGGTTTATTCACAAATAATAGATTCTGTTCTTGTAATCCAAAACGCTTGATGTTACAAGCTGCGAGCAAGTCACGGTCGTTAACCGATCCACAGTTAGGGCATACCCATTCCCTTTCAGAAAGTTTCAGTCCCTTGTAAACGTGTCCGCAAGAACACATTTTAGATGAAGGATCGAACCTTCCTATCCTGATAAACGTTTTACCCTGTCTCTCGCACTTGTATTCAAGCATATTGAAAAACGTAGACCAACCGCAAGCTCCTATCGCCTTGGATAGACGATGATTTCTCATCATTCCCTTGATGTTTAAATCTTCCACGACGATCGCTTGGTTCTCGCGTACAATTTTAGTGCTTATCTTGTGAAGATAATCCTGCCTGCGGTTGGCTACCTTTTCATGCTGTCTAGCAAGTATCATTATTGCCCTGTTCCTACGGTTACTTCCCTTCTTCTTTCGTGACAACCGTCTTTGCAGGGTTCTCAATCTCTGTTCGGCTTTAATTAAATGTCTCGGGTTCTCGTACGTGTCACCGTTAGAACACACGGCGAAATCTTTTATACCCATGTCAATACCTATCGTGGTATCGAAAGTTACCGGTAATTTTTCAGGTATCTCCTTTCCGTCATCAACAAGCACGCTAACATGGTATTTACCTGAAGGGGTCACGCTAACCGTTACCGATCTCACGTCTCCTTCAAACTTCCTGTTGTTACCGTACTTTACCCATCCAATTTTAGGTAGCTTGATCCTTCTCCTTTCTTGGTCCACGTGAACTGATAGTATGGCCTTGTATGACTGTCTCGATCTACTTTTCGACTTGAACCTAGGAAACCCTTTCTTCTCCCTGAAAAACCTGGTGAAAGCGGCATCGAGATTCCTCAACGCTTGTTGCAGACATTCAGTACTCACATCTCTCAACCACGAGTACTGTTCTTCTTTTTTCAAGTCGGTTAACATGGAGCATAACTGCACGTACGATATTCTTCCCTTGTCCTTCATGTACGCCTCTATCCTCTTCTGTAATCCCCAGTTATAGATAAAACGAACACACCCGAAGCTCTTGTTAAAGAACTCTGATTGTTCCCTCGTGGGATGCAGTCGATATTTATAGGCGTTTAACATGACGTTAATATACGAATATTTAAACTAAAAACCAAACTTTTAATTAAAATATAATGTAATTTACTATATAGTTACCACCTCAAATATATGAAATTATAATGACAATAGAAAACCCCACCCCGTTGATGGGGAGGGGAAATCTACATGTCTAAAAAGAAATAAATCAAAAAGTACGAAATGATCAATGAAGTTATTGATTATCAGTTAGTTATCAAAACGGTAGCCCGTCGTCCTCTGGATCGGGGAAGTTATTCACACCCACCTGCTGTTGAACCGGCCGTGGTTGGGATTGGGGGGTGGAAGGTTGCTGGCTGAACTCATGTCTCGCTTGAGAGAGCTGCCCCTGGTCTTGCAGGTAGGCGGGGTTCTTGCCAACGATCTTGACGTTCCAACCGGTACACGACGTGAAGTAACGAACGACACCGTCTTTCTCCCACCGTCTCGATTCAACGTCGAATCCAACCTCCACGGTGTCACCTATATTTAATTGCACGAGGGAGTCGATACGGTCGTTCAGGAACTGGATGACAACGTCATGGTCCCACCGCCCGTCGTTCCACGTGAATAATACCTCTTGTTTTCTCAATTTCTCGCTCACTTGTTGTGGCTGGAAGATGTCTTTAACTTTAAATTCTTTATTCATATCTAATAGATTTTTTGTTTCGACAAAAATAGGGAAAAACTTTGACGTTTACAAGTATTTTTCATATATTTGTTCCGTTAAATATTAAATTTTATCGACATGGGAATTGAAATAGAAGAACTGGCGTTACTTATGTCCATACCCGAGGTGAGGGAGGCCACGGACGCCGAGAAGATAGACGACATCAACATAAGGAGGTTGTCTAGCCTGATGAAGAAGACCGACGAGGTGTTCCTGGGTGGTATAATCAAGAAAGAGCAAGTGTTCAAGAGCGTGATCCTCGTGCTGTGGGTGGTGAAACAGGAGATAGAGGAATACTTGATCGAGAACAAGGTGGAGATGAAGAGCGATGATGAAGTGAAATCGTTGTTCGCCCATCAATTCACGGACGGTCACCGTTTAAGGATGGTGTTAAGAAACCTGGCGTCCGGCAACACCCTCCCCCTGGCTCACGTGTACCTCCGGCAAATACTCTTGAAGTACGAGGGCTGGGACCTTGACGGTATCTTCAAGAGGTATCAACAACTTGTAGCTGAAAAGACTGATGATCAATTACTTAACTATTTAAATTAAAAAGTATGGCGATAAGACTTGGAAGACCGACCGTTTATCAACAGCCAAGCAAGTTCGATTGCTACGCTCCCCGCCATCATTACAGGATGCAGGATAACGGGAAAATGTACAAGTACGTCTGGAAGAGGGACCTGGGGAACGTCCTTCAAGGGACGATCATAGGTTGCACGATGGGGAAGTACAAGTACCTGATAGACGAGTGCATGAGAAGGCAGTTCAAGATGAACGACAAGCAACTGGGGCTGGTTTATTACCTGGTGTGCCTGAACAGGGTGGTGTCCGTGGACGATTTCAGGGAACTACCGTACATGTACGGGCGGGACGGGTCAAGAAAGGTCGTGAGATGGTTCGTGGCTAACGGCCTGATGACGATGTTCGGGGGTGGAGGGGGACCTAGACACCTCAAGAAGACTTACGAGCTGACGGTTAAATGCCGTAACATCTACCGGAAGTACATGCACTACTGCATGCTCATAGAGAAGATGCCCACTTTCTCCAGCGACATGGGGGAGGACTGGATGAAATCCATACCCGCTAACCAGAGGCGAGGCATGAAGACTTACGTGAACTGGGCGGCGTCCGTGAAGAGGTTTAACAAGGAGGTGGACGAGAACATGGCCAAGCTCAAGGCGGAAGTTGAACTTGAAAAGAAGGAAGGAGGGGAGGTATGATAACTTACTTGACACTGGCGATAGCGGTTTGCACGCTAGTCCTGGTTATATTCATGTCCTTTGACGTTTTAAGGAACCGGGCAGTCGTTGACAAGACGAGGGAAGACATCGAGATGATAAAGAAGAACGTCAAGGAGTTGAAGCATCCAGTGGCGTACGCCGTGGAAAACTACGTCATCATCCCGAGGAGTCATCTCGAAGAGTACAACAAGTCTATCGTGGAAGTATCCATACAAGAAAAAGGAATCCAGTTCTCCGGTAACGGCAAGGATTTCGAGGAAGTCCCCTCCATCACCCACGTGAAAGTGGGAGGAGAGATCATAAGCAGGAAAGAGGAAAAGTATTACTAACTATTTAATATTCAAGGCAATGATAAAAGCAACTATTGAAATTGACAACGGCGCTCACGTGGTGCTATTACAAGATGAAGAAGGTAACAAGATGGTAACGTCCGTCATCCCCCTCGTTTACATGATAAATTCAGGAAAGGAGATAGAGGTGGAAGGCGACAACGTGATGGCGGGGAAGATTAAAGATTACATCATCAACCTGAAAGAGAACATTGATATACTGGAATACATCAAGGAGATGGTGGGGGATGAACCGGAAACTATTTTACCGGTTAACTTCATCAACGGGAAGAGCGTCCATGACGAGGTCGTTACTTCAAGTGAAGGTAAATTGACCCTAGATAGAGAGTTATGGTATGACGTTTACGGTAACTTCACGTATTTTTACAAGAAAATGGTAACCTCCCCATCACCTGACGTCATGGCTAGGATGAACGAGGCGGTGGATATAACGTTGCTCGTGAAAACTAGCAAATGGATGCTCCGGTACTACCTGAAATGCGATTACATGACTTACAGCGATTCGAGGAAGATGTACTACTTCTTCGACAAGGAAGGGACCGTGCTGGCTAATTGTAACAGTGATGATTACGACTACATGACAATATCCGTCGTTCCAGTTTCATGGGTAACAGGGATCGATTACCCGGTAGACGACGAGTTATCACTGGTAACTTTAAAAAATAATGACGGGTTTCTCTTCTTGTGCTGGAGAAAAGACAAGCTATCCCTGTTAATGTACAACGGTGATTATTTTAAAGAAGGTAAAGCGGACGCCGTGAAAGTGCCGGTGTACAAGTTCAAGAGTGTTAAAACTTTCAGTGAATCGATATTTTACTTGATAGTCATTCCCGGGGGAGTGATAGAGGGAGGCGAGTTAAGCGTGGTGATTCAAGATTTATTCACTCAACTGGAAAAACTGAACGACGTGAAACAATTAGTCACGTTCTACGATAATAAAACGACCCCCTCCACGATGGATAACGAGTGTGTTCTAACGCTACACGTTTAAAATTGATAGATATGAAAGCGAAAGTATACGATAGCGGAAGTATCAAGACTGTACTGGTACAAGACGATAACGGTGACAAGTTCATAACGGGACTGGAAGAACTGCTTGACATGATGGACGGGGAGGATAACTGGGAGATAGAAACGACAAGTAGCAATCCGTTAGCGGGGAAACTGTACAAGTATAACAAGCTGATGAGAGAGGTGGGGGAGATAAGAAGGGAGATAGAGAGCTATAACACGAGCAAGGTGTTCCCGGTGAACGATTTCTTGAAGGATGTTGAATTACAACATGACAAGAAAGTTGTTGATAAATACTTGAAAAGTAACGAGTTACAACTTGGGAAAATAGAACCTTACACCCCACTTCCCATTCCAGATGTTATAAAGTTCCCTGCATCACTGTCACGGGCGGATGTGGAGGTGAAGGATTTAATAGGCGTGCATGCCGGTTACAAGATCAAGCCAGCGAGTGAAGATAAAGACTATACAGGGATGAAGGTGGAGATGGAAGGTATAACCGGCACCGTGGAATACACGGACGTTCACGACGGGCTGGCGTTAAGGTTCAGGGGAGAACACGGTTTCATGGACCTCACCCCCGGTGGTATTAAAATACCAAGGTTCGAGATAGATGATATAAGGATGTGGATTTACATGAGACAACTGCAAGAGGGAACGTGGGACGTGTTCGACGAGAAGATAGGGTTAGGCGCTCAAGCTGACACCCCGTCGGAAGCGATAAAACTGTACCTTGAAAAGTTGAGAGATAACGATTTCGTTGGGAGGGGATACTTGAGTCAGGTGGGAATAACCGAGGACACGAGAATGATAGGAGAGTTCAATAAATGTAAAAACATCATCAATATAGAGATGGTTTTGAAGTATAATGAACTGTTGAAGAAGGAAGAGAGAGAAGACATGGCGATGAAGGGAGGGGAGCAAGAACCCACCCTCGACGTTCTGTTCGTGTTCTTCAACATCAAGGATATTAACGGTGAACCCGTGCCTCACTTCATGGTACCCTCGTTAACTAGCAATAACGCCTACATCATGGAAGAAGGATGTGACGATACAGTCTCGCTAGTCAAGAAAGCACTGGGAGATTACAAGCTATCTGCCGGTGACATGGAATACCTCGGGTGGGAGGGAGATACTCCCCCTAGAATAACTAAAGAGAATATTAAAGACATAGCACATATTGATGACCGTTTGGTTGATGACTGGTTACTAGTAACACGAAAAGTACCCAGAAAATTAATAGCACGAGAATAGCATTTTATCAATCTATATTTAAACACCACCCCCTCCAACCCAACCATAGTTAACAAGATAAAGCAACCAATTCTACAAGGGAAGGAGGGGGTTCCTATTTACCCCCACCACCAAACCTGTTAACATTATTTATAGTCAAAAATTTGTTTTTCTCGCACGTATTAATATATTATATATTATACTATATATAATATAACTCCCAT
>UMCV01023096.1_pt1 | contig 9752 bp, 7 predicted proteins | sample 1964311 | NCBI WGS metagenome assembly UMCV01 (sample SAMEA4835976, study PRJEB28245) | human gut metagenome | biome: gut microbiome; material: fecal sample | place: Denmark | collected 2008 | reverse complement strand
TTTAGATTTAATCATGCCAGATATTGATGGTTTAGAAATTGCTCGTGAAATTTGTGAAAAATATAAATATAAAATTAAACATGTCATTTGCATGTCGGGACTTACAAGTGAAACCATGTTAAATCAAATTGGTTATATCGGCATTGATTATTTTATTATGAAACCTTTTTCTTATGATATCTTATTTAGAAAACTACGAAATATTGCAGATACATCAAATAAAATTGAATATGCAAAAGAAAAAATGGATAAAGAGACCATACAAATCCAAATTCAAGCGGATATAACAGAAATTTTACATGAAATTGGTATTCCAGCTCATATTAAAGGATATACCTATTTAAGAAAAGCAATCTCAGATGTCTTTTATAATAATGAATATTTAGGACAGATTACAAAACTTTTATATCCGGAAATAGCAAAATATTACCAAACTACTTCATCTAGAGTAGAACGAGCAATTCGACATGCCATTGAAATTGCTTGGAATAGAGGAAACATTGAAGCCATCGATCATATATTTGGCTATACGGTAAATGCTGCTAAAGCCAAACCAACAAACTCTGAATTCATTGCTATGATTGCTGATAAATTACAATTAGACTATAAAATAAAAGAAACAAAATCTTATCAACTTCAATTTTAAAAGTTTATAGAATAAAAAAAACTAGTATATTTTTTTATTTATGTTATAATAAATAAAAAATAGAAGTTGAGGTGGATTTTAAATGTTCAATTGGCTAAAGTTTGTATCTGGAAGTATCGTATTAGATAGTGATGCCAAAGAAGCTTCAAGAAGAAAGTTTTGGAACGTATTATTTTTTCTTTTTGCAACTTTAATTATATTAAGTTTTTTATTTGGTTTAGGTTATAATACCGCATTTAATTATCATTATAATCACTCTAGTGAATATCAACAAGCTTATCGGTATACATTTTCACAAAACTTTAATTGCTCCATTGCAGAAGAAAAATTATTTTGTGCAGATGAGGGCGTGACGATAGAAGAAGATAAAAACAAAAAACTTTATTTAGATACGAGAACATTACAAGATTATACAGGAAAATATGAAATTATTGTCGATACTCGAGATAAAGATGCCCATGTAAACTTCACCGCTTATTATGTTCATAAAGATAATAAGGAAAATAAAATTGATCATTTGGCTTATTTACAATTGCCAATGTCTGATCGTGAAAACTATAGCTTTGATTCAATTGATTACACCAATGAAGATTTAAATACAGAGCAATATTTAGCACTTGCTACCACTTATTATGATGAAGTAGGCGGTGAAAAAAAAGAGGACTATTTAGCTATTGATGAGGATGAAAAATTAACTGCTGCCCAAAAAGTTTATAACAAGATTAATTTATTTGTTGGGGATGCCTTACCTGGTGTCATTAACGATTATAATACTGCACCTATTTTAAATGCTTATTATGCTACAGAATTTTTAAAAACCAATGCAGATAAAGAATTTGGTTATGAACACGATCGTTATATTTTATTTTTACAAGAATCTTTAACCACATCATTTGTTACTGATAAAAACGTTTTTATGTTTTTTGAAGGTTCTTATCGTCAAGTTGATGGTATTTATCGTTTTCATTATGAAAGAGTTGAAAATAATGAAGAGGCCATGATGCAACATATTAAAGATTTAGTAGATAGTGTTTATGGAGATATTCGCAGTTCGCAAATGCTCAATTATGCAATTAATATCTTCCGATATATGCCCATGATTTTAATTATTATGGCAGCCTTAGCTTTGTTTATGTTTATTTTAACAAAATTATCAGGAGATGATTATGCTGATAATAAATATCTAGGGTGTTTTAAAATTGTTGCAGCTTGTAGTTTAGGAGCAACCATTTTAACAGGAATTATTGGTTTTATTTTACCTTTCTTTATGAATCAGGGCGTTGCCTTTGTCATTGCGATGTCTGTCTTTATTTCTTTATTGATTTTAAGAGTATTATTACTTAGCATTATTTCTTACTTTAAGAAAAGAAAACAAAATAAATTATTACAAAGCGAAGGTTCAACTTCCTCAAAAGAAAAAATGGAATTATTATAGTTTAAATGAAAAGTATAGTTTCGGCTATACTTTTTTTGTTTTGTTTTAATTTTTATCTTCCCAGCATATAATTTATAGAAATGTGGGGATAGGATGATCTTTTATAATCTAAAAAAGAAAATACATATTTTAAGAGTGATTACGATTGGTTTAATTGTCTGTGTCATTTTAAAACTAGGGTACTCACAGTTTTTTGAATATGAAAAAATTTCCTTAAAAGCCACAGAATTATGGGAAAGAAGCTTTCCATTAGAGGCAGCTAGAGGAAATATCTATGATGCCAACATGGAAATTCTTGCGAGTAATCTTCCAACAATGTCTGTTGTTGTCATTCCATTTCAAGTTAAAGATAAAGAGCAATGCGCTCAAAAATTAGCCAAAATTTTAAATGCAGATTATGAAAAAATATTAGCAAAAATTAGCAAAAGTGTCTCTATTGAACGATTATCACCAGAAGGGAGACAAATCAGTGAAGAACAAGCTAAAGCAATTACAGATTTAAAAATGGATGGCGTATATGTCGTTCAAGATTCGAAGCGATACTATCCTTTTAATGAATTATTAGCTCCAAGTTTAGGATTTGTCGGCATTGATAATCAAGGATTAGCTGGCATTGAAGGCAAATATGATGACTATTTAAAAGGTAAAAATGGTTCTTTAAACTATAAAATGGATGCTAAAGGTGGATTGATGAATGGCTTTATTAGTCGAATTGAAAGCCCTGTAAGTGGTTTATCTTTACAATTAACGGTTGATTTAAAAATACAAGAAATTATGGAACGAGAATTAACAAATGCTTATGCAAAATATAAACCTGATTCTATTATGGCATTAGCGATGAATCCAAATAATGGGGATATCTTAGCAATTTCAAATCGACCCACTTATAATCCTAATGAATATCAAAATGCTACACAAGAAGTTTATAATCGTAATTTACCCATTTGGATGAATTTTGAACCCGGATCTACTTTTAAATCATTTTCTTTTGCAGCAGGCTTGGAAGAAAAAGAATTTGATATGTTTAAAGATACTTATTATGATACTGGATCCGTAGTTGTTGAAGGAAGAGTCATCAAATCATGGAAAAAGGGAGGACACGGATTACAAACCTTTTTAGAAGTATTAGAAAATTCATCTAACCCTGGATTTGTGGAAATATCTAGAAGATTAGGTGCAGAAAAATTATATGAATATGTTAAAGCTTTTGGCTTTTCTAAAAAAACAGGAGTTGATTTAGTAGGGGAATCAAGTGGCATCTTTTTTGACTATGAAGACTATGGAGAATTAGAGAATGCAACGACTGCTTTTGGGCAAGGAATTTCCACAACTGCTATTCAATTGGTTCGCGCTTTTTGTGCTTTAATTAACGGAGGAACGCTTTACGTTCCCAAAATATCAAAATCTCTTATTTTAACCAGTACACAAGAAGTATTATTTGATTTTCCAACAGCAATTGAAAGAGAAAATGTCATTAGTAAAGAAACAAGTGGTCTTATGCGTTATGCACTAGAAAGTGTTGTTTCCAAAGGAAGTGGACGAAAAGCTTACATTGAAGGGTATAAAGTGGGTGGAAAAACGGGAACAGCGCAAAAAGCGGTGAATGGCGTTTATCTTGAAAATGAATATATTTTATCCTTTTTAGCTGGAGCACCAATGGATAATCCTCAAATTGTCGTTTATGTTGCAATGGATAATCCTAAAAGTACCATCCAATATGGTGGAACGATTATTGGTCCCATTATTAAAAATATATTAGAAGATGCATTAATGGTATTAGGCGTTGAAAAAAAATATGATGGAATTGAATTTGAATATACATGGATGGATACAAAAACCTATGAAGTTGAAAATTACATTGGCAAAGATAGAAGCGCTTTAAAATCCAAATATTTTAAATTTGAGATTATTGGTGAGGGTGATCAAGTGTTAGATCAATTGCCAAAGGTGGGCACAAAATTAGAGGAAGGAAAAACAATCGTTGTTTTTATGGGATGATAAAATGAAAACGAAAAAATTTTTGAAAAAATTGGGAATAAAAAGTAAAATCAAAGGAAAAATTACACATTTATCTTTAAGTAATGACCATCTGGATTCAAAAACCGCTTTTATTGCCTTAAAAGGACAATATCATGATGCTTTAACCGATGTCAATCAAAAAAATCTTCAAAATGTAGGTATTGTACTTACCTATAAAGAAATGTTTCATCCTAAAATCATCTATATTCAAAATTTAAAATATCGACTATCACAAATGGTATCTATATTGTATCCTCAATTGTTAAAAAATGTTTCTGTGATTGGTGTATGTGGAACATGTGGAAAAACAACCACGGCTACCATGATTACCCATCTTTTAAAAAATAATAAGCAACGTGTTGCTTATATTGGAACGGGAAAAATTCAATATGAAGACGAAGAAATTTTAACCAATAATACAACGTTAAATCCCATTGAATTTGTCCATCATTTTTTGAATTTTAAAAGCAAACCACAGTATTTAGTTTTAGAAGTTTCTAGCCATGCTATTTTAGAAAATCGCATCAATTTTATTCATTTTAATGCTTTAGTCTTTACCAATTTTAGTCAAGATCATCTTGATTTTCATCTCAATATGACGAATTACTTTGAAGTGAAAAAGTCATTATTTCTAACCTTATCCAAAAAAGATGTGGCCATTATCAATATCGATGATAAAAAGGGGATGGATTTGATAGCAAGTGTTCATAGTAATGTTATTACTTATGGTAAAACATTTGGAAAATATACTTTGAAAGATTATAGTCGTGAAGATGTTCTTTCTTATAATCAATATAATTTGCTTGCTACCTATGCTTTAGGAAAATATTTTAATATTCAAGAAGCAATCATTCAAAAAACTTTAGATGAATATTCCTTTGATTTAGGAAGAAGTCAAATTTTATACGATAAAAAGTTTATGGTTATTTTAGATTATGCACATACACCAAATGCATTAAAAAATTTATTAATGGCTTTAAAAAAACAATATCAACGCAAAATTACATTGGTGTTTGGATGTGGAGGAAATCGAGACAAACAAAAGCGAAAAATCATGGGAAAAATAGCGATGCAATATGCAACGAAAACGATTTTAACGAACGATAATCCGCGTGATGAAAATCCTCAAGATATCATTCAAGATATTTTAAAAAGTGGATTACAAGCCAAAGTCATCTTATCTAGAAAAGAAGCCATCGATTATAGTATCACTCATGCCAAAGAAAACGATATTATTGCCATTGTAGGAAAGGGAAATGAAGATTTTCAATTAATTAAACAGCAAAAAATTTTGCATAACGATAAGCAATGTATTTTAGAAAGGCTGAAATCCTATGAATGACTTTTTAAAGTTAATGCTTTGTTTTATTATCTCTTTTCTTTTATGTAGTTTTTTTTGTAAAGGTTATATTTATTTTTCAAAAAAAAGAGAAGTGCAGCAATATATTCGTAAAGACATCGTTGAAACCCATCAAAAAAAGAAAGGAACTCCTACCATGGGAGGATGCATCCTTATTGGATCAACACTCATTTCATTTCTTCTTTTTGTACCAAAATTTTATTTGAACAATCAAATGTTAGCCATTATATTTATTTTTCTATTTTTTGGAATCATAGGGATGATGGATGATCTTTTTAAAATTATTTACAAAAATTCCGATGGATTAAGTGCAAAATTAAGATTATTATTAGAATTGATTGGTAGTTTAGTTGCTTTATATTTAATGCAAAGGGAGCAAATTGAATCATTAAGTTTTCCTCTTATTCATATTAGCATTCCAGTAGGTTCATTTTTAATTGTCTATTATCTTTTCGTTTTAATGGGAACGGCAAATGCTGTCAATTTCACCGATGGTCTAGACGGCTTGGCCTCAGGTTTAATGATTAGTGCAATTTTACCTTTTTTAATCATCGCATTAAAAGATAAACAAGTGGAAATTTCTTATTTTATCATGGCCTTTATTGGTAGTTTAGCTGGATTTTTAAGATACAATTTCAATCCTGCAAGACTATTCATGGGAGATGTGGGTTCATTATCAATTGGTGCAGTTTATGCCATGATAGCTATCGTATTGAAAAATGAATTGTTAATTTTGGTTAGTGGATTTTTATTTTTACTAGAAATTGTATCGGTTATTTTGCAAGTTGGATTTTTTAAACTTTCACATGGGAAAAGAATTTTTAAGATGGCACCCATTCATCATCATTTTGAAAAAAAGGGAGTTCCAGAGTGGAAAGTTGTCATGAGTTTTTGGATGATTGGATTTATTTTAGCAATGATTGCCTCAATGATTGGAGTGATGGGATGAGATTTTTATTATTAGGAAAAGGAAAAACAACACAAGCGATTGCTCAATTTTTAAAAGAAATGAATCAAGATGTTGATTTTGCTTGTAAAATTGAGGAAAAATCAAACAATGATTTATTGTTTGACAATCAGCTTTTAAAATTAAAAAATATCGATTATGTCATTAAAAGTCCAGGAATTAGTGAAATACATCCTGTATTTCGTAAAATCAAAAAAAAATTCAAAGTCATCTCTGAATTAGATTTATTTTATCTTTTTCAAATTGAAACGAAAGTGATTGCAATAACCGGTTCAAATGGAAAAACGACGTGTGTTCATTTGATTGAGCAACTACTAAAAAATGCTCGATTTAAAGTGCTTGTTTGTGGGAATTCTCATTTACCAATTTTTTCTTATAAAGACGAATTTAAAAACTTAGATTATTTAATCGTCGAATTATCTAGTTTTCAATTAGAAAATTTAACATTTTATCATCCACATCTAAGTACAATTTTAAATCTTTCACCCAATCATTTAGATAGTGTTCGTTCTTTAAAAAGTTACTATCAATCAAAAATGAATATTTATAAATATGCTGATTTTAACGATTATTTTATTTATAATCCCGCAATTAAACAAATCCCTATTCATAAAGTAAGGGCCACTATTCGATGTATTGATCCTACTTTATTTTACAAAATGGATATACCAAGTGAAATTCAATGCTATAAAACGCAAATTTTAGTTCTATATGAAATCAAACAAATTTTAAACATTGATTTAAAAACTTTCTTACTTACCTTAAATCAGTTTCATCCGTTGCCCTTTCGCCAACAGCAAACTTGGGTGAATGACATATTATTTATTAATGATTCAAAATCTACTTCGGTTGATTCGGCCATTTTTGCTTTTAAAAATATACCACCACAAAAAAATATTATTTTAATTATTGGTGGAAAAGATAAAAAATTAAACTACAAACCATTAAAAAATTTATCCTATTATCGCTTGGTTGTCTATGGTCAAATTAAAGATAAAGTGTCTAAAAAAATTAAAAATATTATTGTTTTTGATGATTTAGAAAAAGCTTTTAAATATGCGACATCACTAAAAATTGATAAAAAAGTTATTTTGTTTTCACCCGCAACCAGCAGTTTTGATCAATATCAAAATTACCAAGAACGAGGATATCATTTTGAACAATTAATTCAACGTTATAGGAGCCAAGACGATGAAGAATAAGATTAATTTTAAAATTCTTGTCCCATTATATCTTATTTTAATTATTGGCATTTATATGGTTTATAGTTCAAGTAGAGTATGGGCTAATTACATCTATAATGATGGCACCTACTATTTAAAAAGACAATTTATCTTTTTAATTTTAGGAACGATTATGTTGTTTATTGGTATGAAAGTAAATTTAAATAAGGTAAAGAAGCATACTGGCCTTTTATTACTTTTATCATTAGTTCTTCTTGCATTATTGCTCATTCCAGGGTTAGGTGTAGAAAGAGGAGGTTCTGTCAGTTGGTTTGGCATTGGCGATTTTTTATTTCAACCTTCTGAATTTTTTAAAATTGCAATTGTCTTATATATGGCCAACAAATTAACGGACTATTATTTGCAAACAAATAAATTTGTTAAAGTGATTATTCCTTTATTACTTCCTGCAATTTTTGGCTTTTTTCTTATTATGCTTCAACCAGATTTTGGCAGTGGACTTGTCATGTTAGCGGCAGTTGTCATTATGTGTATGGTTTCAAAATCACGTTTTAAAAATTATATATTTATCGGTTTGGTCGGTACTTTTGCATTTGCCTTTTTAATTATATCAGCCTCTTATCGCGTCGACCGCATTTTAGCTTTTTTTAATCCTTGGAAAGATCCTTTGGGAAGTGGATTTCAAATTATTCAATCGTTATATGCCATTAGTCCAGGAGGTTTAATTGGAAGAGGAATCGATGGAAGTTTTCAAAAGTTTTTTTATCTTCCTGAACCGCAAACCGATTTTATCTTTGCGATTTATGCTGAAGAATTTGGATTCATTGGAAGTCTCATTTTAATTTTTCTTTATATCTATTTATTAAATCAATGTTTCAAAAGTGCGATGCAGTCAACCAATGAATTTGCCAGTTTTTTAAAAATTGGTTTTACATCTTTAATTGCTGTTCAAGTTTTTATTAATTTAGGAGTCGTCGTTGGTTTACTTCCGGTTACTGGAATTACTTTACCTTTTATGTCCTATGGAGGCTCTTCTTTAACATTACTAATGTTTTCTATGGGATTAATTATGAATACAACATTGGAGGAACAAACATGAAAATCGCTTTAATTGGCAGTGGTAGTGGGGGACATATTTATCCATGTATCGCTTTTTATCAATATGCAACTTCTTTTCAACATCAATGTAGTGTCTTTTTATTTAAAGAAATTGATGAAAAAATTTATCAACAGCAAAACATTCATGGGATAGTTGTCCCTACAACATTGAGTTCATATAAAAAATATCAATTTCTAAAAAAACAATTTGCTGAACAGCAATTGGATTGTTTAATTACATTTGGAGGAAAAGTTAGCTTTATTGCAACCCTTGCTGCCAAAAAACTTAAAATTCCGGTTTATTTATGTGAACAAAATGTTGTTTTTGGAAAGGCCAATCAATGTAGTTTAATATTTGCAAAAAAAGTATTTTTATCTTTTCCGATTAAAGAAAATGAGAAATATATCTATACTGGAAATCCGGTTGTTGAAAATTTTGAATGTAAAAAAATATCCCTTTTTGAAACAAGAAGGCCAACGATTTTAATCGTTTGTGGAAGTTTAGGTTCTTCAACTGTTTTAGATAAAATAAAAGATTTTGTTGAACAAGAAAAGAAAATCAACTTTATTGTCATTTTAGGTAAAAATAATGAAAATCAAGTATTCACTGAAGATAACCATTTAAAGGTATTCCATTATTATGAACCTTTAAGAGATTTGATTTATAGTAGTGATTTAATCATTTCACGTGCAGGAGCAACAACCATGAGTGAAATTATTGCTGCAGAAAAACCTTGTATTTTTATTCCATCACCCTATGTTACCAATAACCATCAATATAAAAATGCATTATTTTTAACCCAAAAAGAGGCGTGTTTAATGATTGAAGAAAAAAATTTAACGACAGAAAAATTAAAAGAATATGTCTATAAGATTCTTTATAGTCAATATGAGATTTATCGAATCAAAAAACATTTAAAAGAACTTCAAATTAATCATCCATGTCAAAAAATGTTAAAAATCATAGAGGAAGCTAAAGATGGCGAATAAACAAGAATTTTTAAAAAAAATAAAGAATGAAAAAAATATTTTAATCTATAAAG
>UMCV01008096.1_pt1 | contig 9793 bp, 10 predicted proteins | sample 1964311 | NCBI WGS metagenome assembly UMCV01 (sample SAMEA4835976, study PRJEB28245) | human gut metagenome | biome: gut microbiome; material: fecal sample | place: Denmark | collected 2008 | reverse complement strand
GTTTAAGTTTACTAAAGAAGAAAACAAAAAGAATAAATAATAGCAAATTACTTTTATAAGTAAAACTAGGTGAGTTTGCCTTGATTAAGGTAGGCTTGCCTTTTTGATTGCAGAATACGCAAGAATCAAGTAAAATATATTTGTGATGACCAAGGTCGATTGTTAAAAGAAGTGAAGGGTACCCATACTATTCTTTACTTTTATGATGGTTTATCCATTTGTAGTATTCAAGTTGATGGACAATCGTATTTCCTTAGAAGAAATCTGTTCCAAATTGAAAAAATCATCGAGGCATTAAAACTGTGGATGTAATAAAGGAGAATAAAATGAAAAATATTGATGAATATCTTTATAAATATGGCTTACATGATTGTGTTGTTGAAAGAATTTATGTTCAAAATAATTCACTTGTATTCTATTTTGGGACAGGTGTTTATAATTTGAATGAAAAAGGTAAAGAAACAACGAAAACAACTAGTTGTTTAATGTTTTTAGAAATAGAAGATTTGAAAATTGAACAAATGTGGGAACATATAGAAATATCAAAAATCAATAAAAACAGAATAAGTGAGATTGATTACGAAGAATTTATAGGAGAGGTCGAAAAATTTAAATTCGAAATTATGGAAAATTACTTATCTTATTTTGGGAACAGCATATTGTTAGAAGGATATACATCAAAAAACAGGTACCAAATTAAAGTATCTGAAATTTCAAAAATAGAATTTAATTTTAAATAAATAGCAAATTACTTTCACAAGCAAAACTTGACAAGTTATAGGAGGAATTATGAATAAAATTATTGTTTATGCTTCTCAATATGGAACAACAAAAAGATATGCCGAAGAATTGGCCAAAAAAACGAATTTTCCCATTTATTCTTATAAAGAATTTTTATCTTTAACTCCTTTTGATGGAGAGATATATGATACTATTATTTATTTAGGTGCAATCTATGCTGGTGGAATTTTAAAAATGAGTAAGATTTTAAATTCTATTGATGAATGTAAGCATAAAAATGTTTTTTTGATAACTGTTGGTCTTTTTGATCCAAAAGATGAACAAGTAAAACAAAATATCAAAAATAATATTCTCAATCAATTAGAAGACGATAAATTTAAAAGTGTTAAAATTAGACATTTAAGGGGAGGAATTGACTATTCGAAATTAAAATTGAAACACAAAATGCTTATGAAAATTCTTTATCATTCTATCAAAAAATTACCTAAAGAAAAGTTAACAGCAGAATATAAAGTCATAATAGAAACTTATAAAAAAACGATTTCTTTTGTTGATTTTTCAACCTTAGATGCGATTATTGATGAAATTCAAATGATAAAATAAAAAAATTAATACACCAAAAAAAATAAAATGAGTTTTATAGAAAATAGCATATTTATAAAATTAAAAATCCTTAAAAAATAGAACTTTATTTACAAATGTAGTGAATTATATACAAATTATGAACTATATATATATATTTAGGACAAATTATTATGATTTTAATATTTTAAATTAAAAATTTTTCAATACTATGGACCATTTTTTTGTTTTAATGATATAATTAGCAATGATAAATAAATCGTTAAAGGAGTAATTAGTAAAGGAGATTTTGTATGAGAAGCCTAATTCCTTTTATTGTAAATTATAGGCCGATAAAGAAGTTAGCAATTATTCCATTTGAGAAAAAAAGGATAAAATATATAAAAGTTTCGAATTACAATATATTGATGGTACGCCCTATGGAAATGGATGTATATATTTCAAAAAATAATGAATAAAGATGATTAAGGGCTATGAGAAAAACATGTATTTTTATAAAATAAAACTCACACGATGTGTGAGTGATTTTGCCAATGGAGCAGATGACGGGAATCGAACCCGCATAGTTAGCTTGGAAGGCTAATGTTCTACCACTGAACTACATCTGCAAGAATGCTTTATTAATATATCATATTCCAAAATTGATTTCAATATGAAAATGAAATATTTTTAAATTAAGAAAATATTTTGGTAAAAAAACTTGTAAAATTTCTTGGACTAGTATAGAATGAATATGCTCTTTAATATTAGAGTTTATCCTTGATGCCCACATAGCTCAGCTGGATAGAGCATGCGCCTTCTAAGCGCAGGGTCACAGGTTCGAATCCTGCTGTGGGTGCCATGAAGAATTAAAGTCCTATTTTTTTAGGACTTTTTTGTTTTTATTAATGGAATGGATTATAAAACTCTTTTTTTATGTTATAATAAAAAAAAGATTTTGTGAGGAGATGTCCTATGAAGAAAGAAAAATCTTGTGGTGCAATTATCTTTCAATGGAAAAAAGATGAATTGCAATTTTTAGTTTTAAAAATGCAACTTGGTCATTTTTCATTTCCTAAGGGGCATGTTGAAAAAGATGAAACAGAAAAAGAAACTGCACTTAGAGAAATCAAAGAAGAAACGAATTTAGAGGTTTTTATCGACACGAACTTTAGAAAAGTTATTACTTATTCCCCCTTTATTGGGATTTTAAAAGATGTTGTATTTTTTGTTGCCCTTTATGAAAAGGGTGAAATTATAGTACAAAAAGAAGAGGTTTCTGAAGCATTTTGGTTAAATGAAAAAGAAACTTTAAACGTTTTAACTCATGAAAGTGATAAAGAATGTTTTAAAGAAGCACTGCTTTATATTAAACAACATTATCAAAAAGGAGTGAACTATCATGTTTTTAGCAATTGATTGGAAAAAAATTTTAAATGATATTATTCATTGGATATCCACTAGTGGTGTAAAATTGTTGATTGGTTTTATCGTTTTATTAATTGTTTTTAAAATGATTAATATCATTTCTAAAAGAATCAAAAGAAGACTTGAGAATAAACATGTGGATCGCACCATTGTAGAAGTGACCAATAGCATTTTAAGAAAAGGATTAAAAATAATCGCTTTGATTGTTTTTTTAGGATATGTAGGCATTGATACAGCTGCAGTAGGCAGTATTATTGGTGCCATAGGAGTGGCCATTGGTTTAGCAGTACAAGGATCTTTATCCAATTTTGCTGGAGGAATTGTGATATTAGTCATGAGACCCTTTAAATTGGGAGATTATATTGTTGCTCAAGATGTGGAAGGAACCGTAGAAGAAATTAAAACGTTTTATACTACTTTGGTTACAGCTGATAATAAAGTGGTAATGTTACCTAATGGAACATTAGCGAATGATATTATTATTAATTTAACACGAAAAAACATTCGTCGAGTAGACAATTCGTTTCAAATTGCTTATCAAGAAGATGTGGAAAAGGCCAAAAAAATTATGTTGGAAATTTGTGAACAACAAAGTTTAATTTTAAAAGATCCAGAGGTCGCAATTCGCCTTTTTTATCAAGAAAGTGGAATTGAACTGAGTTTGCGTACCTGGGTAAAAACGGATGATTATTGGGATGTCTATTATTATTTAAATGAAGCTGTAAAATTGGCATTTGATAAACATCACATTCAATTATCTTATCATCGTTTATCCGTTCAAATTGAAAATTCTAAACACGAGGAATAATTATGGAACCGATTTTAAGTGTGAAACAAGCACAAGATATTGATGTTTATTTTATCGCTTGTGAGAAAAATACGCTTGCGTTGATGGAAAAAGCGGGAGAAGCGCTTTTTTTAAAAATTCAAGCGCAATTTCCTAATTTAAACACTTCATTTTTAATTTTGGCTGGTAATGGTGGCAATGGCGGGGATGCATTTGTTCTTGCAAGACATTTATTCGAGCATCATTATCAAAATGTCATCGTGTATCAACCAATTTCTACGCATCAATCTAATGAAAATCAAATCAACCAACAACGTTTTTTGGGTAAAATCATTCATTCTTTGGATCAAATTCAATCTTCATATGATGTTATGGTTGATGGCCTTTTTGGTATCGGATTAAATCGATTATTAACACAAGAATGGATACAACGCATTTCTTTTTTAAACCAAATCAAAGCCTATAAAATTGCCATTGATATTCCTTCAGGAATCCATGGAGATCATGGAAATGCAATGGGAGCTTATCTTTTTTGTGACATTTGTTATGCGATTCAGTTTAAAAAAACAGGGCATTTTTTAAATGATGGCATTGATAGTTATCAACAAATTGAAACGGTAGATATTGGAGAAAAAAATTTATTTGAGGATGTTATTTATTTAAAAAACGAACAAGATTATGGCGATTTTTTTAAAAAACGTTTACATAATACAAACAAGGGAAGTTATGGAAAATGTGCTTTTATTAGTGGAAGTAAAACATTACCTGGAGCGGCTTTATTATCTTCACTGGCCTATGCTGCTTTAAAAATAGGAACAGGATATGCGACTTTATGCATTCCTTCTTCTTTATATGAAATTTATGCTTTGCATCATCCTGAATTGACGTATGTTTTATTTGCAGATGGAAATGGAAATTTATCTTATGATGAAGAAAAATTAAAATCTATTTTACATTACGAAGTGATTACCATTGGGATGGGACTTGGAGTATCAAAGGAAATTTATCAAACCATTCAATATTTATTAACTCATTATGAACACACGCTTATCATTGATGCAGATGGATTAAATACATTAAGTCAATTTGGTGTGGAAATTTTAAAAGAAAAAAAGTGTAAGGTTATTTTAACCCCACATTTAAAAGAATTTTCTCGATTAAGTGCACAACCCATGGAAAGAGTAAAAACAGAAAGCATTTTGTTAGCGAAACAATTTGTAAAAGATTATGATGTTTTATTAATTTTAAAAAGTGCCGTTTCTTTAATTGCTTTTCAAAATGAAATGTATATCAATACAGCTGGGACGCCTGCTCTTGCAAAAGCAGGAAGTGGAGATGTTCTTTCTGGAATTTTATCAGGTATTGTAAGTATTTATGGATATCATGCCAATTCAGCCTTAATGGCCACTTATCTTCTTGGCAAAGCTGGTGAAAAAGCAGCACAACAACTCTCTGAATATAGTGTAACCGCCACAGATGTGATTGCATGCATTCCAATGATCATTCAAGAACTGCAAAAGGATGCGCATTGACTTTTTACTATATTCATAATAAAATAGTAGTATATAAAAAAATATATAGCGAAAAGTGGTGGCAGGATGAATACTTTACTTTTAAGATGTGCCGTTGAAGTTGAAAAAACAGGATCATTTACAGAAGCTGCGAATAATTTATATATGGCACAACCCAATTTAAGTAAAAATGTAAAAAAATTGGAATCCTTAATTAATATTTCCATTTTTGAAAGAACACGAAATGGAGTCATTGCCACACCAAAAGGAAAAGAATTTTTAAATTATGCCAAAAATATATTAAACGAAATGGATCGTTTAGAAGAAATGTTTACTAAAACACCTTCTGAAATGCAAAGCTTAAGTTTATCTGTTCCACGAGCAAGTTATATTTCGAATGCCTTTATTCAATTTGTAAAAAATTTAAATTTTGAAAAAGAAATTTCGATTGATTATGTAGAAACCAATTCGGTTCAAACCATTAAAAATGTTGCTGAAGGTCATTTTGATTTGGGTGTCATTCGATTTCCCTTAGATTATCAAAGACATTTTATGCAATATTTAGAAAACAAAAATTTAAAATGGGAAACCTTACTTGATTTTGAGTTTGTTGTTGTTTTTTCTAAAAATCATCCACTAGCTAGTAAAGAGGTCATTCAAATTAGTGACTTGAATCCTTATGTAGAAATTGTTCATGGTGATGTATCTATTCCTTATATGGATAACCATGATATTAAAAATACGATAAAAAATAAAGATGGGAAAAAAATTTATATTTATGAACGAGGAAGTCAATTTGAACTTTTAAGTCAAATTAATGAATCCTATATGTGGGTTTCCCCCATTCCTGAAGAGATTTTAATTCGTCATCAATTGGTTCAAAAAAAATGTGTAGATGAAAAACATATTTATCGCGATATGCTCATTAAAAGAAACAATTTAGATGTTTATAAAAATCAAATGTCCAAATGGTTTTTAAATGAAATTGAAAAAAGCATCAAACATATCTTATCTTAACATATCAGTAAATATATACTGATATGCTTTTTTTATATGAACATTTTATAAAAAATATGTTACAATATTCTTGCATCGAAAGATGACATTTATGATGCTTGGAAAGAAACAAAGAAAGAGGGAGAATTTATGTCAAGATTTACTTTACCAAGAGATATTTATTATGGCAAGGGATGTTTAGATGTATTAAAAACATTAAAAGGTAAAAAAGCAATGATTGTAGTTGGTGGCGGATCCATGAAACGTTTTGGTTTCTTAGATCAAGTGATTAATTATCTTCATGAAGCAAAAATTGAAGTTGAATTATTTGAAAATGTTGAACCCGATCCTTCTGTAGAAACCGTTATGCGTGGTGCTGAAGCAATGCGCAAATTCCAACCAGACTGGATTGTTGCAATGGGTGGTGGATCTCCAATTGATGCTGCAAAAGCAATGTGGGCATTCTATGAATATCCAAATACAACAATGGATGATTTAATTATTCCATTTAATTTCCCTGAATTGAGAACAAAAGCTAGATTTTTAGCTATTCCTTCTACTTCAGGAACAGCAACAGAAGTTACTGCATTTTCTGTCATTACTGATTACTCTAAAGGAATCAAATATCCTTTAGCTGACTTCAATATTACACCAGATGTTGCAGTTGTTGATCCAACTTTAGCAGAAACAATGCCTGCAACTTTAACAGCTCATACGGGTATGGATGCTTTAACACATGCAATTGAAGCTTATGTTTCTACACTTCACTCTGTATTTACTGATCCATTGGCTTTAAAAGCAATTCACATGGTCTTTGATTATTTACCTGCTTCTTATCGTGGTGATATGGCTGCAAGAGAACAAATGCACTATGCTCAATGTTTAGCTGGTATGGCATTCTCTAATGCTTTATTAGGTATTGTTCACTCTATGGCTCATAAAACAGGTGCAGCTTTCTCAACTGGACATATTCCTCACGGATGTGCAAATGCCATTTATTTACCATATGTAATCAAATTTAATGCAAAAGCTGGTGCAACACGTTATGCTGAAATCGCTCGTTCTATTGGCTTAACAGGTGCTAGTGATGAAGAATTAGTAGAAAAATTATGTGCAAAAATTGATGATTACAATGTTCAATTAAATATTCCAAAGACTTTAAAAGAATTTGGTATTTTGGAAGATGAATTCAAAGAAAAAGTAGCACATATTGCTGAACTTGCTGTTGGCGATGCTTGCACAGGTTCAAATCCTAGACCAATTACTCCAAAAGAAATGGAAAAATTGTTAACTTGTGCTTACTATGGCACTGAAGTTGATTTCTAATCTTATAGAACAATAAAATGTAAAAAAACACAACCCTGAAATATTTTCAGGGTTTGTTTTGATGAAAAGAGCAGCAAATTTTCATCAAAACAAGAATCGAGGAGGAAACATTATGTATAAAATTTTGAAAAAAAAGATTTTAAATCCTACCGTTACGCTCATGGAAATTGATGCGCCCTTTGTTGCTAAAAAAGCAGAACCTGGGCAATTTATCATTTTACGTGTAGATAAAGATGGAGAAAGAATTCCTTTAACTGTTGCTGATTTTGATCGCGAAAAAGGAATCGTAACCATTATTTTCCAAGTTGTTGGTGCAACGACAGAAAAATTAAACCATCTTAATGAAGGAGATTATATTTGTGACTTTGTTGGGCCTCTTGGCGTTCCTTCTCATGTAGAAGGTTTAAAAAAGGTCGCTGTTGTTGGTGGCGGAGTGGGATGTGCTATTGCTTATCCAATCGCTAAAAAATTACATCAACTAGGAGCAAATGTGCATTCTATCGTCGGTTTTAGAAATAAAGATTTGGTCATTTTAGAAGATGAATTTAAAGCAGCAAGTGATGCATTTTTTATGATGACTGATGATGGTAGTTATGGCAAAAAAGGATTAGTTACCGATGCTTTAAGAGAATTATTAGAAAATGGCGAACAATATGATGAAGTCATTGCAATTGGTCCTTTAGTAATGATGAAATTTGTTTGCAAATTGACTAAAGAATATAATATTAAAACCATAGTTAGTATGAATCCAATCATGATTGATGGAACTGGAATGTGTGGTTGTTGCCGCTTAACTGTAGGTGGAAAGGTTAAGTTTGCTTGTGTTGATGGTCCTGATTTTGATGGACATGAAGTGGATTTTGATGAATCCATCGAACGAGCAAAAATGTATCAACCTTTTGAAAGAAAAGCACATGAAGAAGTTTGCAATCTATTTAAAAAGGAGGTTCATTAATATGCCAAATATGTCTTTAAAAAGAAATGAAATGCCTACACAACCTGCTTGTGAACGGAATAAAAATTTTAAAGAAGTCGCTTTAGGATATAGTGCTGAACAAGCAATAGATGAAGCACAACGTTGTTTACATTGTAAGCACAAGCCTTGTGTTAGTGGATGTCCTGTTAACATTCATATTCCTGATTTTATTGCCAAAGTGGCTGAAGGTAAATTTGAAGAAGCTTATCAAATTATTACTGAATCTAGTTCATTACCTGCTGTATGTGGACGTGTTTGCCCACAAGAAACTCAATGTGAGCAAAAATGTGTTCGTGGCTTAAGAGGAGAATCGGTGGCTATTGGCAGACTAGAACGATTTGTTGCTGATTATCACAATGAAAATATTAAAACAGCTGCAAAAGCGGTTCAAAAAAATGGGCATAAAGTTGCGATTATTGGTTCTGGGCCTTCTGGTCTTACTTGTGCCGGAGATTTGGCCAAAAAAGGATATGATGTCACCATTTTTGAAGCTTTACATTTAGCTGGTGGTGTTTTAGTTTATGGCATTCCCGAATTTCGTTTACCAAAATCAATTGTTCAAAAAGAAATTGATACTTTAAAAGAAATTGGTGTCAAAGTTGAAACGAATATGGTCATCGGAAAAGTCATTTCTATTGATGAACTTTTAGATGAATATCATTTTGAAGCCATCTTTATCGGCTCTGGTGCAGGTCTTCCTCGTTTTATGAATATTCCTGGTGAAAATTTAAATGGTGTTTATTCAGCTAATGAGTTTTTAACGCGTGTCAATTTAATGAAAGCATATAAAGATCATAATGATACACCTATTCAACATGCTAAAAAAGTTGCTGTTGTTGGTGGTGGAAATGTAGCCATGGATGCAGCTCGTTCTGCTAAACGTTTAGGTGCTGAAGAAGTTTATATCATTTATCGTCGTTCTGAAGCAGAATTGCCAGCTCGTCATGAAGAAGTTGAACATGCTAAAGAAGAAGGCATTATTTTTAAATTCTTAACGAATCCTATTGAAATATTAGGTGATGAACATAAATTTGTTCGTGGAATAAAATGTGTTGAAATGGAATTAGGCGAACCTGATGAATCTGGAAGAAGAAGACCAATTGAAAAGAAAGATTCTCAATTTACAATTGATGTTGATTCTGTAATCATGGCAATTGGCACTTCCCCTAATCCTTTAATTAAATCAACAACGAAAGGATTAGAAACGCAACGTTGGGGTGGAATTATTGTTGATGAAGCCACTGGCGCTACTTCTCGTGAAGGCGTATATGCTGGTGGAGATGCTGTCACTGGTGCAGCTACAGTTATTTTGGCTATGGGAGCAGGTAAAACTGCTGCTAAGGCCATTGATGAATATATTCAATCCAAGAAAAAATAAACTGCTACTTTTTGTAGCAGTTCAGACTGTAGACAAAAAGCCTTTCAATTATTGAATTGTTAGGCTTTTTTGAGTTTTTAAGGGTTTTA
>UMCV01034394.1_pt1 | contig 9832 bp, 9 predicted proteins | sample 1964311 | NCBI WGS metagenome assembly UMCV01 (sample SAMEA4835976, study PRJEB28245) | human gut metagenome | biome: gut microbiome; material: fecal sample | place: Denmark | collected 2008 | reverse complement strand
ACGTCTCTGCACCGGTTTGAGTCCGTCAACGATGTGTGGGACGGCCCTTTGCAGAATGACGTATGAGGAATAGTCCAGGAACCAGTCCTTGAACATTCCCGAAAGCTTGTACTTCCTGCTGTCGGAACTAAGCAGCTTGTCGTATTTCCCTGAAGATTTCGCCGATGTCTCGTCAATCGGCTCCTCGTTCAGTTCCTCGTCCTCGTTGCCTCCTTCCGGAGTCTCTATGTCATCCCACTCGTCGTGTGCCATACTTGAATATTCCTCGTTAATATTGATTATCCTTTATCGTCCTTCGCGGCCGTAGTCGTTCTTGCGGCCGGTGCTATTCCTCGTACCCGAACTTCCTGAGTTCCTTGCGGTTCTCCCTCCAGTCCGGATTGACCTTCACGAACAGCTGAAGGAAGACCTTCTTCTGGAAGAAGTCCTCCATCTCCAGCCTGGCTTCAGTGCCGATCTTCTTCAAAGCCGAGCCTCCCTTGCCGATGATGATGCCCTTCTGGGAGTCACGCATCACGTAGATGACGGCGCTGATCTCGTACCTTTCACGGCCTTCCTTGAAAGCCTCCACGGCCACCTCGCAGCTGTAAGGCACTTCCTGGCTGTAGTTCTCCAGAATCTTCTCTCTGATGATCTCGGAGGCGAAGAAACGGAGGTTCTTGTCGGTGAACTGGTCCTTGTCGAACCACGGCGGCGCGACCGGAAGCCCGCTCATCACTGCGTTCAGCACACTCTCAAGGTTGAACCTCTCCTTGGCCGACACCGGAATTATGGTCGCTTTCGGAAGCTGCTCCTGCCAGTAGGCGATCAGGTCGGTCACCGTCTTCTGGTCGCTGACATCGATCTTGTTGATGACGACCACCACCGGGCAATCCAGCTTCTGGAGTTTTTGAATATATTCAATGTTCTTGTCGCTCTTTTCAACCACGTCCGTCACGTAGAGGATGATGTCCGCGTCCCCGATGGCGGCGTCCACGAACTTCATCATATCCTCCTGCAGGCGGTAGTTCGGCTTGAGCATACCGGGAGTGTCTGAATATACGATCTGGCAGTCGTCGGTGTTGACGATGCCCATGATCCTGTGCCGGGTGGTCTGCGCCTTCGCCGTGACGATGGACAATTTCTCTCCTACCAGGGCATTCATAAGCGTGGATTTGCCAACATTCGGATTACCGATGATGTTGACAAATCCAGCTCTGTGTTCAGTGTGTTTGTCCGGACTAGACATAGGCCCCCATCTTGAGGACATTGACCTCGCCCTCGCTGAGGTATCTCCACTCGCCCTTCTTGAGGCCCTTCTTGGTGAGACCCGCGAAGTAAACCCTGTCAAGAGCCTTCACGTCGTAGCCGAGGGATTCGAAGATCCTTCTGACGATCCTGTTCTTGCCGGAGTGGATCTCGATGCCGAGACGTCTGTGGTCCTCGGCGTCGATATATTCAAGCTCGTCGGCCTTGATGTTGCCGTCGTTGAGGTCGAGACCCTCTGTGAGGATCTTCTCCTTGTCGGCCTCCTCAAGCGGCTTGTCGAGGATGACCTGGTAGATCTTCTTCTTGTTGTAGGAAGGGTGTGTGAGCTGCTCGGCGATCTCACCGTCGTTGGTGAACATCAGCACACCAGTGGTGTTCTTGTCAAGCCTTCCGACAGGGAACACCCTCAACTTGCATCCCTTGAGAAGATCCATGACGGTCTTCTCGGCGTGAGGGTCGCTCGCACTGGTGACGAAGCCTTTCGGCTTGTTCATCACGATGTAAACTTTCTCCTCGCCCTTGAGTCTCTCTCCGTTGAAACGGATGTCGTCCTTGAGGACGTTGACCTTTGTCCCAAGCTCGGTCACAACCTCGCCGTTTACGGTCACGACACCGGCCTGAATGAAGTTGTCAGCCTCGCGGCGTGAGCACACTCCGGAATTGGCGATGTACTTGTTCAGACGTATCTCTTCCTTGATAGGTGTAGGAACGTTGTCGTTGTCGGAAAACGCCGCGTCAATCTGTGGCTTCCTTGAGAGCATCTGGTTGATTCCGGCTTCGTCAGCCTCGGTGAAATGCGGCTCGTCCTTGCGGCCGAACTTCTTAGGTCCCTGATGTCCGGCGCCTCTGCCGGCTGAGAAACCTCCCTGCTTAGGGCCGAATCCGTGGCCGCCGGCCGGTTTTCTTGAATATGACGGCCTTCTCTCGCCGCCTTCCTGGCTGCCGCCGTAACTTCTTCTCTGTCCATAGGATGGACGGCCCTCGCCGAATGAAGGACGGCTCTGTCCGTATGACGATCTTCTCTCCTCTCCCTCGGAGTTGTTGCCATAGCTTCTTCTCTGTCCGTAAGACGGCCTGTCCCCGTAGGAAGGACGACCCTCGCCGAATGAAGGGCGACCGTAGGATGATCTCCTCTCGCCTCCATCGTAGTTGTTGCTGCCATAGCTTCTTCTCTGTCCGTAAGACGGCCTGTCCCCGTAAGAAGGACGGCTCTGTCCGTAAGATGAAGATCTTCTCTCTCCGCCTTCGGCGTTGTCACCGTAGCTTCTGCGCTGGCCATAGCCACCGCTGCGGTCTCCGTAGCTGCTTCTGCGGTCTGATGAATATCCTCCTCTGCTGTTGCCTCCACGGCTCTGATAACCACCGCGCTGACCGTAGCCGCCACGATTGTCGCTGGAGTAATTCCTGTGATTGTCGTAAGACTTGTACTCTCCGTCAGCGGAGGATGAAGCGGCAGGCACTACCTTCTTTCTTGGCCTGAGTTTCCTGCCCTCAGATGAATAACCTGTTTTTGGTCCTTCTGCAGCGTAATCCCTACGCTCCTCGTGGTTCTCTTGACCACCATTCAAATTTTCTTCCATAATGTTTGTGGCTCACGCCATTAATTAAAAATAAATAAGTAAAATGTTTTTCTATTGTAATTTGAAAACGTATGTTATCGTTCCTTGCTGGAGCGTCGGTGCGTCAGCGCTCTGGTTGAAGTGTGTCTGCAAGGCCGCGGCCCTTGCCGCCGCCCAGAGTTTGGAGTTGTTCACAGTCGTTCCCTGTCCTCCAGGGACGGCCTTTGTCACATTGCCGTAGTTGTCAACCCAGATGTCCACCACGACGGTGCCGTAGTCCTGCTCTGAATATGCCGGCCTTGGAATCGCCCCCAAGGTGTTTCTGCCTTTCAGCCGGGCGTTAGGTGTGCCTTCGGCCTTCCCGCTGGAAGTGTTTCCCTTAGGATGTCCGGCCTTGAACTCGTTCTTGGGTTCGGTGGCGCTGTGAGGTGCGTTCGAGGAGTCCTTCTTGCTCATTCCCGGGAACAGGGCGTTTTTGTTGATTTCCTCCTTCTGCACAGGAGTCTCGACATCACCGAAATCGTCCGGCTTAGCCTCGGCGGTCTTGTTCGCCTTCTCGGACCGGTGAGGCGACTCGCTCCTCTGGATCAGTTCCACCGGCTTCGTCCTGTCGATCTCCTCGGCCTGAGGCTGACGGCCCCTGTTCTGTCTCCTGATCGGCTGAGGCTCGTCCTCGCTGAAATCCACAAGGAATGTCTGCTCCTGTGGCGGAGGATAGATGTATTTCATCCCCGTGAACACGCATAGCAGGCAGGCAAGCACGTGGACCGCGACCGTAAGAACGATTCCGGTCACCGTGGAGACCTTGGCCTCCCTCTCTCTGTCACGAAGGTACGGTTTCATCATTCAGGCTGCGTCGCTAAGATTACCTTGTAATGGTTACGTTTCGCTATGTTCATCAGCGACACGACTTCCTTGATCGGCACGCTCTCGTCAGAGTAGATCGAGAATGTCGGATCCTCCTCTGTCTGAAGCAGATCGACAAGGTCATCCTCCAGTTCGGAGTACTGCACCGGCGTCTCGCTGCCGTTCAGATGGTAGGTGTAGGTGTCGTCGCCCCAATCCTTGATCGAGACGGTGACCGTAGGCTTGGCCGAAACCTGCCCTGTGCTCTTAGGAAGCAGGAGCTTCAGCGCGTTCGGATTGACCAGTGTCGAGGTGATCAGGAAGAAGATCAGCAGCAGGAACACCAAGTCAGTCATCGAAGACATCGCTGTGTCCGACAAGACCTTTGTGGTTCTCTTGAATGCCATTGACTACTTCTCCTCCTCGTTGCCTGCAGGTTCGTGCAGAAGATCCATAAAGTCAATCGTCGCGTTCTCCATCATAAACATCAGATTGGAGATCTGAGCGACCAGATAGTTGTAGCCGAAGTAGGCGAGGATGCCGACGATAAGACCGCCCACCGTGGTGATCATCGCCGTGTAGATACCGCTCGAAAGCAGTGTGATGTCGATGTTGTTGCCCGCGTTCGCCATATTGAAGAAGGCCTGCACCATACCGAGCACGGTTCCGAGGAATCCGATCATCGGCGCTCCACCGGCGATGGTGGCGAGCATAGGAAGCCCCTTCTCAAGCCTCGCGATCTCGACGTTGCCCATGTTCTCAACGGAAGTCTGGATGTCGGCCAAAGGCCTTCCGATGCGCTCGATTCCCTTCTCCACGAGACGCGCCACCGGAGAGTCATATTTCTGGCAGAGCGAGACAGCCGACTTCACCTTCCCTTCATGAATATAGTCGCGGATGTCCCTCATGAAATTCTTGTCAACCTGTCCCGCCTTGTGGATCATCCACCATTTCTTTCCGAATATGTAGATGGCGATCACCGACAGAATCGCCAGCACGATCATCAGCCAGCCACCCTTGGTCGCCATCTCGATGAGAGAGAACGACTGCTCTACCTGTTGTGGAGCGAGATTCGCCACAGGTGCGGCAGCCTGTGCCATGTCCTCGGCCATCTCGGCCGCCGCAGAATCCAGGCCCACGGCCTGCAAAACTTGGAACAACATAATTATCACGTACGTTTTTATTATTTACAAATACCTCGGCGTGCCAACTGCACATTTCACGCCACGAAACCACAAAGGTACGCAAAATTTTCGAGACCTCGCTCATTAATATTCCACCTTTAGGTTTGTGAAGGTTTTGGCACACCAGGAAGCCGGAACAGTCATTACAAAGCGTTCTTCGGGCGTCGCTCCCTCCTATGTGCGAAATCGGCGCGCACCAGGAAATTCATTTCTCTGATAAACAACAGATTGTCGTTCCAATATGAAGGTCAAGACAAGGGTATATGGCTTTGTCGATCACATTCATGTGGTTGAGAGCCATGAAATTCATTGAGGGGCTATTTCTGACGCTGCAATTAGCGGGAACAGTCCTTTACCTTGCAGACACCTGCAATGCGGTTCGGCGTTCCCAATGCAATGTGGAAAACCGACATGAGGAACGGACATGCTGGCTGCAGGGTCATCAGGCAGACATGAATGTTCCTGACAATTGCAAAAGAAACTATGTAGAGACTTAATATTTACTTAGGGAACTATATTGGTGAGGAAGAGGGCGTGGCCGGGGACGGATTCGCCGGCTTACATGTTGGTTGCGGCTGTTAAAATATTTGGAAATATATTGATAATGTTATATTTTTGCGGAGTTGTGTTCAAAAATATAGTAATGTTCAAAATTTTTGAACACTGTTAAAAAATATAACAAAGATGCAGAAGTCAGAAATGAGATTGGTGTTGTTTCTGTTGCAGGACAAGACAAACATCAGCAAGACATACAGACAAATGGCTAAGGAGACCGGATTGTCGCTTGGATCCGTGCAGGGGGTGATGTCGGATTTGGCTGAGCGGGGTTTTGTGGTTGAGACATCTGCGGGACGTATTCTGCGGAAACGCATGTTCTTGATAGACAGATGGGCCAGAGACTATTCCGAAGGCAGGAAAAAGAAACAGCTGATATGCCGGTTCCGGTTTCTGGCGGAGTCTGTGAGGGAGCATTGGGCGGATATCCTGCTCCCATCGCAAGCCCGGTGGGGAGGAGAACCGGCAGCATTTCTTAGAGATGGGTATCTTCGCCCTCAAAAATGGGATGTATATGTCGAAGAATCAGCCGACTGCCTCATTGCTACCGGTCGAATGATTCCGGATCCGGAAGGTGAAATCTATGTTTACCGTAAATTCTGGACGGGAGAGGATATCCCTATAATAGTTGTTTATGCAGATCTTCTCTCAACTGGTGATGACAGATGTACTGAGGCGGCGGGCAGGATTAAAGCTTTGATTTGAATATGACCTATACATTAAAGAGAGAAGAACTTGGCAATGGCCTTCTGGCGAGTGTTCTGGAGGCGTTGGCGAAAGCTTACAAAGAAATCGGTGCCGAGGTTTATGTTGTCGGTGCGGCGGCGCGTGACCTTAGTCTAAAATTGTTGGGAGCAGGGAGCGCTCCAAGGCGCACAATGGATTTGGATGTGGCTGTGCTTTTGGAGAAATGGGATGAATATGAACGCTTGACCGAGATCCTTATAAAAGACGGCTTTGTCAAAGCTCCTGAGAAACAGAGATTTTACTATTGTGGGATTGAGAATGTCCGTTATGAGGTGGACATAGTTCCGTTTGGTGATATCGCACAGGAAGAAATGGTCGCTTGGCCGCCGGAAGGCAATCCCGTGATGTCTGTACGGTGTTTTGCGGATGTGATGAAGAATGCGGACAAGGTGTCTGTCGAGGATCGGTTCGATTTTAGAATGGCTTCGCTAAGTGGGCAATGGCTGATTAAACTGGATGCTTGGTGTGACCGGCGTCTGATGACTCGTAAGGATGCCGCGGATATGCAGTTCATATTGGAAAACGCATACATTACCTTGGCCTTGTCCAGCGATTCCATTCCCGGGACAATAAGTCTGGATGTTTCAACCTTTGACCAGACAGTAGCCGGTGCGGAGTGGATCGCCTCGGATTTATTGAATATACTCTCGGAAGATCACAAGGTGTATTATGCGGATATGTTGGACAATGAGGTTGCACAGCAAGAGAATAGTCCATTGGTGAATGACCTTCTGGATAATGCGGTTATAGGCACATACGATTCAATCCGTCGTGCTTTGGCGCGGATGTCGCAAATCTTAAGACGATGATGGATAATGTATTTGCTTATCCCGATGTGAAATCCGTTGTGATCTGCGGGGACGTACACGGAGAATTCAGAGAATTGGCGTTCCGGTTGTGTGTGCGTTATGGTATGAGTGACACGCTTTTGATAGTGGCTGGGGATTGTGGCTTCGGTTTTGAGAAACCTGCCTACTATGAACAGGTTTTCAGTCGGATCTCACCTAAGTTGTCAAAGGCGAACAACTACATCGCTATGGTGCGTGGCAACCACGATGATCCGTCGTATTTCAACGAACAGAGAGTCCGCCATAAAAGATTTAGAACTATCCCGGATTATGGCGTGATAGAGGTTTGTGGCCATAACATACTGTGCGTTGGAGGTGCTGTCAGCGTGGATCGCTCCGCAAGGATCGCGGAAGACTCACGCTTACATCCTTCCCTGACCGCGACATATTGGAAGAGTGAAGCCCCGCGTCTTGATTTGGAGCGTCTGGCTGTCATCACTCAGAGCATGCTGATTGATATTGTTGTGACTCATACGGCGCCTTCATTCTGTGAACTCATAGACAAGGCTGGACTGTCCGGGTGGGCACAGGCTGATCCGACCTTGTTGGAAGATTGCTCGAAGGAGAGGAAAATAATGGATCTGATATATGACTTCCTGACCATTAATCATCAACCGGTTAATCATTGGTACTACGGACACTTCCACCAGAGTTGGAATTCTTCGATAAACGGAATCCTGTTCTCGATGCTGGATATTCTGGAATTTAAGGAGCTTCGATAGACTCGTCAATATTCCACCTTGGTGAGGAAGAGGACGTTGCCGGGGACGATGACACGAGACGGGTGACATCCGGCGTCCACGGCATAAGCCGCAATCCTGTGTAGGTCGGGTCAAAACCGACGAAAGCAGGATTGCGGCTGTGTTTCGCCAACTGGCTTCACCTTAGTTGTCGTCATCTGCACGGTTGTGGCGTTCCATTTTCGGAATCCTTCAGGAGGAACGATTCCTCCTTTCGAGAAAGGACATAGACTACAAGCTACTATAACCGTGTCAGAAGGAATGATGCCGGCACGCCGCAGACTCGGACTTTAGAGTGTTGATCACGTTGCTAGATTGAGAACGCGTCGAACCCTCCGTCGATGACGCTCACGGTTCCGGTCACGGCCTTTGAGGCATCGCTTGCAAGATAGTGCAGGGTGCCGACCAACTCGTCAGGTTCGAGGAAACGGCCGATAGGTGTGTGGGCGAGGATCGTGTGGGAACGGGCGGTAAGGGAGCCGTCTTCGTTGGTGAGAAGTGCGCGGTTCTGGTTCGTCAGAAGGAACCCGGGGGCGATCGCATTGACCCTCAGACCTTCACCGAACTTGATGGCGAGTTCCGCGCAGAGGTACTTTGTCCAGTTGGCCACGGCGGCCTTGGCCACTCCATAGCCGGCCACGCGGGTGAGCGGACGGAGAGCCGACTCGGAGGCGAAGTTTATGATGGAGCCCTTGCCGGACTCAACCATTGACTTGGCAAAGACCATTGTAGGAAGGATCGTGCCGAAAAGGTTCAGTTCGGTGACTTTCTTGACGGCGTCCACATCCAGGTCGAAGATTGTCTTGTCCGGCGGAACCGTTGCCGAGGCCATGTTGCCTCCGGCGGCGTTCAGCAGTATGTCAATCTTCCCGTACTTTGCGATGATCTGCTCGTTGTTGCGCTCAAGTGTGGCCTTGTCAAGAACATTTGTCGGGAAAAAGCATGCCTCTCCTCCGTCTTTGGCGATTTCCTCCACGAGCGCCTCTCCGATGGCGGAAGCCCTGTCGAGATCAAGCAGCACCACCTTGCAGCCTTGCGCCGCGAAATATTTTACGATGGTGCTTCCAAGCACACCGCAGGCTCCGGTCATGACCACGACCTTGCCCTTAATGTCAAAAAGATTCTGTGTCATATTGTTAAATTCTGTTATGTCGTGTAACTATTCATAGGACTTGATGATGCCTTCCTGGATTCCCCGGAGTTCCGCGAGGCTGCGCATGCGTCCGTAGCAGGAATAGCCTGGGTTGGACTTGCGGTTCAGGTCGTCACACATCTGGTGCCCGTGATCGGGGCGCACAGGAATGCTGATCCCTCGCCGTTGCTCTACTTCAAGCAGTGCCTTCATCATTCCGTACATGTCCACATCTCCTTCCAGTAGGTTCGCCTCATAGAAGTTGCCCTCAGAATCTCGCTTTGTTGTCCTCAGGTGCACGAAACCGATTCGGTCTCCGAACTCACGCATCATGGCCACACAGTCGTTGTCCGCACGCACGCCGAACGAACCCGTGCAGAGACACAACCCGTTGGACGGATTTGGTACAGCGGCCACGATCTTTCTGAAATCCTCAGCTGTTGAAAGAATGCGTGGAAGCCCCAGCAATGAATATGGCGGATCATCGGGATGTATCACCATGACGGAGCCGCACTCGTCCGCTACGGGACAAATCTGACGAAGGAAGAATATGAGGTTGTCACGAAGTTGTTCCTCAGTGACCCCGTCATACCTTGAAAGAGCCTCCCTGAATTGATCAAGAGTGAAGCTTTCCTCACTGCCCGGAAGGCCTGCGATCATGTTGCGGGTGATCAGTCCGATCTCGGCCTCGTCCATCTTGTCATAACGCGCCTTGGCGACGGCGATTTCCTCGGTGGAATATTCATTGAAAGCCGCCTTGCGCTCCAGAATGAACAGGTCGAACGCCATGAACGCCGCCCTCTCGAATCTCAAGGCGCGGGAGCCGTCGGGCATCTCAAACCGCAGGTCTGTCCTGGTCCAGTCAATCACCGGCATGAAATTGTAGGTGATGCATTTGATTCCGCACTCGGCCAGATTGCGGATGCTCTGCTTGTAGTTCTCTATGTAGCGGAGATAGTCACCTTCGCGGGTC
>UMCV01015642.1_pt1 | contig 9894 bp, 1 predicted proteins | sample 1964311 | NCBI WGS metagenome assembly UMCV01 (sample SAMEA4835976, study PRJEB28245) | human gut metagenome | biome: gut microbiome; material: fecal sample | place: Denmark | collected 2008 | reverse complement strand
CGCCTGCTCGGCGCTGAGTATAATAGCCGCGTGCAAGGAGAAAAAGTGAAAAAACCGCGAAAGCCGGCTGTAAAGTGCGATTGCTTTACGGCCGGTTTTTGTGTTATTAATAGGCTTGTCAGGCTTTCGTGCAGGGAAACCTGATTGACGAAGCCGAGACTGAGAGCTTATTTCACGAAATTCGCACTAAATTTATTACCCTGTACCTTGTAGGGTGCGGCGACTCGACGCACCGCTGCCGCCGACGGCGGCACAAAGTTTTCGCAAAGATTTATTCTATCGACCGTAGCAGCGAACTTCGTTCGCCTGCTTTTGAAGTCTGTATAGTGGACAAAGCGCCTGATTGGTTGCTGCACTTGCGCTCACCTTAAAACCACTGTGACGCTTGCGCGTCAACGGGTCGTCGAGGTCGCCGACCCCTACAACCGCCCACGCACTGTCCGCACAAAATCACACCGACAGGCTACCCTGCAGTGGAACTGTCACGAAGCGACTGAGGGGTTAGCGCGCTTCGCTCAAAGCAGTAAATGTAGGGCAGATGCCTTCCGCCTGCGAAAATTGCACTATCTTACGCATATGCACCTTGTAGGGTGCGGCGACCCGACGCACCTCTGTACGCGAGCGGCACAAAGTTTTCGCAAAGATTTATTCTACTGACCGTAGCGGCGGACTTCGCTCGCCTGCCTTTGAAGTCTGTATAGGGGTGACGGAGCCGGTTTTTCTGCTTATCTGTGTTGCTTTTTACCCTGATAAACCACTGCCGCGATGCCATGTTACTATACATTATATATATAAGCCTTTTTATATAGCGGTTATGTAAAACAAATATAGCCTTAAAAGCCGTGTTTTTATTAATTATCAGCAAATAAAAGCCCTACTTATTTCCATAACAAATATTAATATGATAAATAGGTGTTATTATTCTCAGAACTCATGATTTTTTGTGCAATTTTTACCCGCAAAAAATTAAAATTAATTCTCCAAAATCATAAAAGCGTTAATTTTAATGGAAATATAGAACAAAGATGACATTTTTCAACATATTTGTTAAATCTGTATTGTTAGCATACAATAAAAAATTGAACTTTCATTGTACAAAACGCACAAAAATGATTAAAAAATTTTAAACTTATTGACAAAGTGCCGAACGAGGGGTTATTCTTTACATGGGGGATAATCATACCCTCTTGCTTTGTATTGCCCGAACAGAGCAAAATGACTTTGTCGCCAATGTGTTCCGTCAATTTGCGGGAGACGGAATGCTCTGATATATGGTGAAATTTTTAAAATGGAGGTGTAAATTTGAAGAAAATGAAACGCTTGTTAGCAATCATCCTTGCTTCACTGCTCATACTCTCATCGGCTACCGCCGGCGCGAGTGCATACCAGGCTTATAAGGATGACGCGCTGACAAAGTACGACTTTACTGACACTGCGGTTCTGACCACAGAGCAGTATGCGTCTGCGCTTCTTGACTACGCTGACAAGGCGCTTGCCAAAGAGAACATCACGATGAATCTTTCGATTCTCGGTAAGCTTGATGCGACGTCTATAGACAATGCTCTTTCGAGCGTCTATAAGCTGATCAACGGCAACAAGATCATCCTTTGGATGGCCGGCGATCTGAACAGCGTCAATGTCGATGCAATCAAGAACCCGCGCAGAAGCAATACCACTGATGTCGCAGTCATCAAGGCGCTCCTTCAGTTCCTTGCGGACAACAAGGGAATCGTCAAGAAGGTTGTCGTCGGCGGTGTCGGTAAGTACAAGCGAGACGGCGGTGTCTCTCTCGGCGTTGCCAACTCGTTCGTAAAGGTCGATCTGAATGTCGAAGTTATGCTCAGAGAGATGATTTGGGGTCTTGCATATCCGAATACGGAATACAACAGCTCCAATAACATCGACAGCATGCTTCAGGTCATCATTCAGAACGCTCTTGCAGGCGTTAAAGAGATTCCCGAAAGTGTCAGAAATCTCGTTGACCTCAACTCGACAAAGTCTACATATGACTTCATCGAGGATCTTCTTCAGACAGCTTATAACGATATAGCTGTTCCGATGCTCAATGACCAGACAATGAAGTGGCTCGGTCAGGAGATCGACAAGGATACCACAGGTACTCTTGCGGGTCTGTTCAACAGGGACTTCAGGGTTTCGGCCTATACCGTCCCCGCGGGCAGCACTCTTGTTGCTGAGCTCAATAACATTGCCGGCGGCATTGTTAACGGACTTCTGAAGAACTACAACGGTTGGGTCTCGGGTGACAATTCAAAGCTCACCGATAATGTTGTCGCAGTTGCGAGATACATTCTCAAAGAGACCGGCGATTACTTCTTCCCGGATTGGCAGAAGCACATCGCAACAGCCGAAGAGATCGACGCAATGAGCAAGGAAGAGCTTATCGCTTATCTTGCGCGCTCGATCATCAACGCATCAGTCGGCTATATGTACATCCCCGAGGATGTCACGACTGTTATAGGCGTTGCATGGGAGGCTGTTAAACAGCTCATGGCTCAGTTCCTTCCCGAAAGAGATTACAGCGGTTATCCCAAGACTGTTCAGGGTATCCTTGACATGCTTGCGGATTTCGTCGCCTACAACGTCAATCCCGGTATCGACCTCAACGCAGGTGATCTGAAGAAGGCGCTCAACTACGGCGACGGTATGGATAAGATGCTGACTACTGCCGTTCAGTGGCTTGCCGCTGACCCGCAGTATTACACGGGTCTTCTTCCCAGCACCACGATTGATACCTCTGACGGATGGAAAGCTCTTGATGATATCTTCTTCAAGCTGTTAGACAAATCTGTTCTTCCCGCAAAGTTTGCCAACAGCGGAAGCGAGACTATCCTCAAGGATATTGTTTATTCTATCCTCAACGGACTGCTCGTTGATCAGGATCTGACCTGCATCTCTGACCTGTTTGTTAAGAATGAGTCCGGCGCATTCGCCACTCAGACTCTCAAGCAGAGCATCGTGAGACTCGTTATCGATATCCTCAACGCAGTTCTTCCGGGAACGATAACCAAGACTTACGGCTCGCTCAATGAGATCGTTTCGAACTCTGAGCTCGGCTCGATAGTCGAGAACCTTCTCGGATCTTTGAATTCCAACAAGGACAAGCTTGTTCCGCCTATCGTCAACATCGTGGCTCAGGTCATGAAGCTGACTGATAAGGCAAAGTTCAAGGAAATGGAGATCGCCGGTTCAAAGAGAATCAAGAACAGCAGCGAACTTGATCTCACGGTTTATAACGGAAGCCAGGGCATTAACAGAGGTTATACTGATAAGAACAATAACTTCACTCAGGACAAGCTTCCCCGTTATACAATCGATAGTTGGAGCGCTGTTGCTTATAACTATGACGGCAGCAAACAAAAGGATCTTTCGGTATCCGGTCTTACTGCCAATGAGGAACTCAATGGCGGCGATAATAGGTCGGTGAAGATAAGCGGAATCGACAGTAATAATACGCTTGTTGTCTTTACTGTATATTATTTTGCCCTCGATGAGGCGGGAAATAAGCTGACAAACGATGCTTCGGTTTGCAGATTCTATTCTTACAGGCTTGATGGTGCTGATGTTGATAACAATACCAGCGGAATTAATACGGGCTCAAACAAGACAAGTGCGTCTGTTAATGATTGCCCGCCCAAACTTCTGCTGTTTAATCAGAACAACACCAACCCGCTGAAGACGATATGTGCGCAGAGTGTTACTTTCAAGGTGCCGAAGGGCAAGGGCGCACATACAGGATCTAATGCATCAGCTAATCTCGGTGGCCTTAGTTCCAACCTTAAGAGTGCGACCTCTTCGGCGTCAATGGATGGCGGAAATGCTATTTCAGGTTCAAATGCCTATGACAGCATTGATCTTTGGGAGGAGACAGCTTCTATTGCAAAGTTTGAAGTTGGCTTTGACACTACGATCAATTGGGCTGCTACGGCAAAGAAGGGTAACAAAACCGACCATTACAATGGTGCTACCCGCATTATCTGTTATAACGATTACGGACTTCCTGAGCTCTACAATATAGAAGCTGGCAAGAATCGCGCAAGAACAGATTATGACAGCAGCGCGGATGCAGCTTGGGACGCATATATAACCGCCCTTAACAATGCGGCTATATATACGCTTCTTCCCGGTACGATTGCGCTCTACACCAATAGCGAATTCCTTGCAGGATTTGAAGCTAGACAGAAGGCACTTGCCTCTGCAGTTGAAACTTTGGAGACGCATTTGGTTTCCGCTTCTGTTGACTCGCTCAAGACCGCCGTTGAGGCAGTCCAGGGCAAGGACAACGCAGAGGGCGCCGTTTATTGGGATGACGGTTATAACTATTTCGGTTATGACGATTTCAATTCAGTCACCTGGAACGGCTGGAAGGAAGCCAGAAACCGCGCTCTCAATCTCTACAACTCGACCATAGCTCCCAAGGAGCCCGTTGCTCCCGAGAAGCCCGGCGATGACGCCACTCTGATCGAGAAGCAGAAGTATGAGAAGGCATATGCACAGTGGGAGACCGACCACGCAGCGTGGGAGACCGCGATTGTCGCTTGGCAGACGCCCACAATATCCGCTATCGATGTTGCTTATGCTGAGCAGCAGGTCGAGCTTTGGGGTCCCAGACTTATAAAGCTTGCCGCTGTCAAGACGCACCTCGATGCGGCTATCAGGATGTGCACCATCGACTCCGCCGATGCTTCCAAGTATGATGCGGACAGATGGGAAGCATATGCAAAGTCATTTGCTTATGCTCAGAAGGTTTCGACCTCGTTCAACGCCTCTACGACCATGCGCACGCAGGTCAGAGAAGCTATGAACAACCTTATCTACAACTGGAAGCGCCTTATTGCTAACCCCGTTGTCACCGTCACCTTCACCTTCACCGTGAATGGCGTGACTCACGCGGTTCTTACCGGCAACCAGGGCGATCCCGTTGATCTTAGCTCCATCGAAGCTCCTGCCGCACCTGTCGGCATGCACTTCGTCGGTTGGGGCAACGTACCCGCAACGTTTGACGCTGACGCTACATTCGAAGCTCAGTTCGCAAACAACACGGATACAAAGTACACCGTGAATGTTTATAATATGGACACCACCGGCAACTATCCGGCAACTCCCGACAGCACCTATCAGGGCGCAGGCGAGACCAATTCTACAGCCGATATCACTGCCGATGCAGTCGCCGCTGAAGGCTTCTCGCTCGATTCGGCAAAGAGCACCCTTACCGGCACTATAGCCGCTGACGGTTCTCTTGTCCTCAGCATTTACTATTCACGTAACCAGTACACCATAACTTATGCTAACACGGATCTCGAACCCGATACATATTATTATGGCGCTACTGTTTCCGCCCGTACTCCCGAGAAGGCTGGTTATGCTTTCCAGGGTTGGGAGGAAGAGGTTCCCTCCACCATGCCCGCACAGAACATCACTCTTACGGCTAAGTGGAACGAGAATCCCGCAGACTACACCGATTATGACATAGCTGTTGCAGCTGCCAACGCTAAGAAGGCAGAGGCCAACTACGACAAGACCTACACCGAGGCTTCCAGAAAAGCTCTTGACGCCGCTCTTGCAGTTGACGTCTCCGGCAAGAAGCTCAGCGAGCAGGGTGTTGTCGACGCTCAGACCGCAGCTATCAACGCTGCTGTTAAGGGTCTTGAGAAGATGACCTACAACGCAACATTCTATGTTGACGGCGAAGAGTACAGAGTCGTTCCCACCAAGGTCGGCGAGCAGATCGTCGCCCCCGAGGCTCCCTCCAAGCAGGGTTACACCTTCACCGGATGGACTCCCGAAGTCGGAACGATGGGCATTGAGGATGTTTCCTTCAACGCAGTATTCTCCGCAGGCACCGTTGCTTACACTGTCGAGACATACGTAATGGATGTCACCGGCAACTATGGCGACGCTGCTATCGAGAACAAGTCCGCTACTACCGGCGAGACCGTCTCCGTTACTCCCGAGGCTCGTGAGGGCTTCTCGGTTGCAGCTGAGAGCGTACTTTCCGGCGAAGTCAAGGCTGACGGCAGCCTTGTTCTCAAGGTTTACTACAGCCGCAACCAGTACAAGCTTACTGTTGACGGCAACGTGACCAATGTTTATTACGGCGCAGCCATCAGTGTTTCCGAGCCGGCAGCTCGTGAGGGCTACACCTTCGCCGGTTGGGACAGAGATGTTCCCGAAACTATGCCCGCTTCCGATGTAACTCTTGTTTCCCAGTGGAACGAGAACGACGCTGACTACACCGCTTACAACGCGGCTAAGGCAGCGGCTGAGGCTAAGCAGGCAGAAGCAAACTTCGACAAGACCTACACCGCAGAGTCCAGACAGGCTCTCGCCGATGCCCTTGCGAAGGATGTTTCCGGCAGGAAGTACACCCAGCAGGGTGAAGTTGATGCAGCCGCTAAGGCAATCAACGATGCGGTCACAGCTCTTGAGCTCATGACCTACAAAGCCACCTTCTATGTTGACGGCACTGAATACAAGGTTGTTACTGCGAAGGTCGGCGAAGCTATCGCCAAGCCCGACGATCCCTCCAAGACAGGTTATGTCTTCACCGGTTGGGATCCCGAGGTCGGAACCATGGGCACTGAGGATATCTCCTTCAATGCTAAGTTCTCCGCAGGCGAAGTTTCTTACACTGTTGAGACCTATGTCATGGGTCTTGACGGTCAGTACGGCGCAGCCGATTCCAAGAACGTTGCAGCAACCACCGGCGCAGAGATAACTCTTACCCCCGATGCCCGCGAGGGCTTCGCGGTTGCAGGCGAGAGCGTTCTCACCGGTACAGTCGCAGCTGACAGCAGCCTTGTTCTCAAGGTTTACTACAGCCGTAACCAGTACAAGCTTACTGTTGACGGCACAACGACCGAAGTCTACTACGGCGCAGCTCTTGAGATCGCAGATCCCGAGGCAAGAACCGGTTACACCTTCGCCGGCTGGAAACCCGCGGCTCCCGCGACCATGCCCGCTTCCGATGTAACTCTTGAGTCCCAGTGGACAGAGAACGGTGCTGATTACACTGCTTATGACGCGGCAGTCAAGGCTGCTCAGGCTAAGCAGGCCGAGTCCGACTACGCAGCAAGATACACCGAGGAGAGCAGAAATGCTCTTGCAGCGGCTCTTGCAGCAGATGTCTCCGGCAAGAAGTACACCCAGCAGGGTGAAGTCGATGCGGCAACAACCGCTATCAACAACGCAGTCGCAGGTCTCGACAAGATGACCTACAACGCAATATTCACAGTCGACGGCGAAGAGTACGCCAAGGTTCCCACGAAGGTTGACGATCAGATCGTCGCTCCCAAGGATCCGTCCAAGGAAGGCTACACCTTCGCAGGTTGGAAACCCTCAGTCGGCATTATGGGTACCGCAGACGCTACCTTCGAGGCAGTGTTCGCAGCAGCAGGTGACACCGCTTACACCGTCAACACCTATGTAATGGGCACCGACGGCACTTACGGCGATCCCACTTCTGAGAAGCTTACCGGTACCACCGGCTCGACCGCTACCTACGCACCTGAGGCTCGCGAGGGCTTCACCGTTGCGGACGAGAGCGTTCTTTCCGGCACTATCGCAGCTGACGGCAGCCTTGTTCTCAAGGTCTACTACAGCCGCAACAAGTATACCCTGACCGTTGACGGTGTCGCTTCCGAAGTCTACTACGGCGCAGCTGTTTCCGTGGCAGAGCCTTCTAAGGAGCACTACACCTTCGCAGGTTGGGAGCCCGAGCTTCCCGACACCATGCCCGCGAACGACGTAACAGTCGTTTCCAAGTGGACAGAGGACGGCGCTGACTACACCGCATATGATGCAGCAGTCGCAGCGGCTCAGGCGAAGAAGGCTGAGGCGGACTATGACAAGACCTACACAGCAGAGTCCAGAGCGGCTCTCGATGCAGCTCTTGCCATAGACGTTGCCAATAAGAAGTATTCCGAGCAGGCTGATGTTGATGCAGCAACTGCTGCTATCAACGACGCAGTCAAAGCTCTCGAGCTCATGACCTACACCGCTAACTTCTATGTCAACGGCCAGCTCTATAAGGCTGTTACCGCGAAGGTCGGCGAGCAGATCATAGCTCCTAAGGATCCGTCTGTCGACGGTTACAACTTCAACGGTTGGGATCCCGCAGTCGGAACCATGGGCACCGAGGATGTCAGATTTGACGCTATCCTTGTTGCCAGCAACTCCTCCATCATCTCCGTCACTCCGGAGACCCCGAACTACGGCGGCATGCATCAGTATGCAGTCAAGGTTAAGGGCGAGCCTCAGAAGATCAGAATAGTTGATGCATACGGCACTACCCGCACGTTTGACAGAAACACCTCCATGACAAGCGATGCCAATGCACTCGGTATTCTGAAGATAGAGAAGACTGAGGACGGCGAAATCTGGACCCTGAATGTCAAGCTCGCTGAGGGCAAGTACACTGCCTTCGCGAAGTTCGGCAAGGATTGGGAAGAGAACGGCTGCAACTTCGCAGTTGCTTTCGATACCAAGCCCGAGGAGCCCATTGCAGACGGCGTTATCGATGTAACCTACAACACCCCGAACTACGGCGGCAAGCAGGATTACGCGGTTAAGGTTGCCGGCAAGGCTGACAAGATCCAGATTGCGTATGCAAACGGCGGTACTACCACTCTTACAAGACTTGATCCGAGAGTCTCCATTAAGTCCTACGATGCACAGGGCAACGAAGTCTATGCGAACAGCACGAACCTCGCTTATGAGATTTGGACTGTCAGCCTCAACATCGCTGAAGGCAAGCACATTGCCAAGGCGAAGTACGGCAACAAGTGGACTGACGGCGCTGAGTTCGACGTAGTTATCAGCGAGAAGCCTGTAAAGGCTGTCAGCGTTACTGAGGTCAATGCCTCTGCTGATTCTGTCGCAGTTACCGTTAACGGCACTGCCAAGAAGGTCAAGGTAACTTACGCTTCGGGCGCAACCAAGACTTATGACAGAGACGACGCCAACGTTTCCATCGTCGCTGACGGCGACGGCGAGATCTGGACGATCAATGTTGAGCTTCCCGCAGGCGATTACACCGCAACCGCGAAGTACATCGCTAACGGCAAGCAGGTCTGGGATACTACCGACTTTGCTTTCACGGTCTAAGACTGTGAATAAAAACTGAAATCCTGCTCAAAAGGCAGGTGAGAAGGGGAGTCGCTTTCGGGCGGCTCCCCCGATTTTTTGCCCCTAAGTTTACTTGAACTATCTGAAAAAATATGATACAATAGTTGCAGTACAAGTATAATTTTCAGGTTGGTGAAATTTTTATGACTCCGAATATCTCGAAACACACTCTTCAGAGACTGCCGATGTACCTGAGCTATATCCAGGGGCTTCCGGAGGATGCACCGAAAAATATATCCGCTACAACTATCGCCGAAGCGCTTCAGCTCAACGATGTTCAGGTGCGCAAGGATCTCGCGAGCGTCAGCTCGTCCGGCAAGCCGAAGGTCGGCTACAATGTCAAGGATCTTATCGCGGAGCTTGAAGCTTTCCTCGGCTATAATGATATCGATAATGCCGTGATAGTCGGCGCGGGCAGTCTCGGCAAGGCGCTGCTCAACTACAGCGGTTTCAAGGCGTACGGACTCAACATAATCGCCGCGTTCGATCTCTGTGAAGAGCCGACCGAATTCCAGGGCAAGACGGTGTTCCCGATAGCCCAGCTCGGCAGCTTCTGCCGCAAAGTGAATGTGCATATAGGCATCATCACCGTCCCCGCATCGAGCGCGCAGGAGATATGCGACCTGCTTGTTGAAAGCGGTATTCGCGCTATCTGGAACTTTGCTCCGGTTCATCTCGTCGTCCCGGACGGCATACTCGTCCAGAACGAGAATATGGCGTCGTCGCTCGCTCTGCTTTCAAACCACCTGC
>UMCV01036923.1_pt1 | contig 9934 bp, 8 predicted proteins | sample 1964311 | NCBI WGS metagenome assembly UMCV01 (sample SAMEA4835976, study PRJEB28245) | human gut metagenome | biome: gut microbiome; material: fecal sample | place: Denmark | collected 2008 | reverse complement strand
CCTGCCGCACCGCCTTTCACGCCGAACACGGGGCCGAGGGACGGCTCGCGCAAAGCAACCATTGCGTTTTTGCCTATACGTCTGAGTCCGTCGGCAAGTCCTATCGTCGTTGTGGTTTTCCCCTCTCCGGCGGGTGTGGGCGTTATTGCCGTGACAAGCACGAGTTTCCCCTTTTCGCCACCCTTTTCCAAAACAGGCGCATAGTCGATTTTCGCCTTGTATTTGCCGTAATTTTCAATCAAATCGAGGTCGATACCGCATTGTTTTGCAACCTCGCAAATTGGAAGCATTTTTGCGCTTTGCGCAATTTCGATGTCCGATTTATACGTCCCGTTCGCCATATTGTCACCGCCGTGTTTGTAGATATAAAAAGTATAGCACTTCAATCATGTTTTCACAACAAGATATTTCGGATGCGGTTCGGCATGCCTGAAAAACTCTTTCTGTCGAAAATCAAAAACATCTTTGAGTTGCATATACTTGACTTTGTGTCAAATAAGTGATACAACATTCGACGAAAAAAATATGGAGGAATCCAAAAATGAAAGATTTTGCAAAAAAGTATATCGATTGGTATCAAGGTCTTGACAAAGTCGTGAAGATTTTGCTCTGCATCCTTTGGGACGTCCCGGCAAACCTCTATCGTCTTGCCAAGAGCGCACAAAAAGACAGCGTGGTGGGCATCGTGCTTGCAATCGTCCTTATGATCTTCGGCGGCTGGGTGTTGTTTCTCATCGACATCGTATCCCTCGTGCTCAAAGACAAGATTTATTGGATTGACGATTTGAGCGACAGCGCATGCGATTCAAACTGCTCTTGCTGCTCCTCTTCCGATTCTTGCGACAAGAAATCGAACGATGCAAAAGACGGAACGGTTGAATAATCCGACGCAATTTACAAAAGATGCACCGACAAGATGTTAAGTCAAATCGGTGCATTTTTTTCTTGAATCGCAAGCATTAATGCTTTATCATTATAAACACAAAGCGACGTCGTATAAATTAGACAGGCGACGTCGCCGAAAATATTTAAAGAGGTAAACGCTATAAAAAAAATATTTGCAATCACGATTTGTCTTATAATCGCCGTTGCCGCCTGCTTCGGTCTTGTTGCGTGCGGCGATACCGACGATAACGAAGGCGGACAAAACACTCCGACGAGAAACGACAACGCTTGGTTTTCCGATCAGGAACTTGCCGATCGCGGTTTGAGCGGATTCACTGCTCCTCAAAATCTCACCGGAGATATTTACACAACCGTAACGTGGTTCAACAACGGATACTTCTTCTCTCAACCCTGTCCGAGCAAAGAAGTTTTTGAAGAGAACGCACAAGTGTATTTCGAATATTTCAAAGACAATTACGACGGCAGATTCGGCGTGACAAGCATCAAGGCAATGGGCGTGGACACGGATGAAACGTGGTATTATATCACTCAAAAATCCGAATTGTCCGACTATTTCAGCGACAATCCCAGCGCTCGCTACACCCTCTATTACGTCACCGATAACACCCTTGACGAAGACGGCAACATCGTTGCAAACTCCGTATATATGTTTGACGTAAGATACGAATTTGACACCACCGCGAACGGATACCTTTTGAAGATAATCGTCGAAAGCGCAGACAAGTCGAGAAACGGCGCATACACCTATCACTACGTGATGAGATAATCAAAATCAATCGACTTAAAAAGCGTACCTCGATGGGTGCGCTTTTTCTTATCGTGCATTTATTTTTTTCTTCTTCTTTGCTTTTTGCTCGTCGTATTGCTTGATTGCACTCTCGAAGTCGATTTCTTCGAGATTGCCCTTCGTTGCGAGATAGCAATGCTTGCCAAGAGCAAATATGTATCTGTCGTGATCGATGCTGTCGCTATACACGTTTTCCACCTCGACGTTTGGCAAAATCTCGTTAAGGCGGCGCACTTTTTCCTCTTTTCTGCACACTTTGCCAAGCAAATGCCCGTTCTTTTTGCTGTGCGGAGATGCGATGCAATAGTCGATTTTCATACGCTTTGCGATCTCTTCGATGAGAAAATCGGGGCTTGCGCTTATGAGAACGACTTTTCTGTTCGGATCGCGATTTTCGGGCTTAAAGAAGTCGTAAATGTCCTTTTGATGTTTATCCCAATACTTTTTGACGGTTTTGTCCGTGTTTATAAGGCTCACGAAATTGAACGCTATTTTTTTGAATACGGGAACGGGCAATATCTTTGTGACCATCAAAAATCCCCAAAACAATTGAAACGGAAGCAAAATAAGCGTCCACGGGCAATGCGCCATGCTCCAAAACCAATAGTGCAACGCGCTGTCGTAAGGGATTGCCGTTTTGTCGAAATCGTAAATGTCAACTTTCATTTTGCCGTCGTTTTCCATATTGTTTTAAGTATATCATATATATGTATAAAAAGAAAGACCGTATTTTTAATAAAAAGGGGTTAAATTTAATAAAAGTTTAAGATACAATTTGTAATATAGGTTTGAAAATAGTAAAATACCCTTTTATTTGACGGAGGTGCGTATGAGAATACTGCTTGTAGAAGATGAAAAGGAACTGTCGAGAGCACTCGCTCAGATGTTGATGAAGGACGGCTACGACGTCGATTGTGTATATGACGGCTCTGACGGCTTGAACTTTGCATCGACGGGAATGTACGACATGATTTTGCTTGACGTAATCATGCCCAAAATGAACGGTTTTGAAGTGCTTGCCACTTTGCGCCAAAGAAAACTCGAAACGCCCGTGATTATGCTCACGGCTCTCACCGACGAGAACGACAAAATATCGGGACTTGACAAGGGTGCGGACGATTACGTGTCAAAGCCCTTCTCTTTCAACGAACTCTCCGCTCGTATCCGCGCGGTGCTCCGCAGAAGAGGCAAACTGCTTTCGGACAACAAGCTCGAATATCAAAACGCGTCGCTCGACCTAACCACGTTTACGCTTTCAACGCAAAACGGAAGCATCAACCTCACAGGCAAGGAATTCGAGCTTTTGAGATACCTGTTCGAATACCCCAACTTCGTTGCGACAAAGGAAAATCTTATCCTCAAAGCATGGGGACTCAACAGCGAGTTCGAATCCAACAATCTCGAAGTGTATATGTCCTTTTTGCGCAAGAAGCTCACTCATCTGGGCGCAAATTTCACGATAGAATCTGTGCGCGGAGTCGGCTACAAACTCTCCCAATCCAAAATGTAAAATTCAAGGCGCGCACGTCGCGCCTTTTAATTTGCGCAAAAACAACTTTTATCGCTTGATTTTGCACATGTAAACACCTTATAATGTGATATATGGAAATCATCAGAAAACAACGTATAAACTACACCATGACAACCACTGTCATTGCGGCAATCTTTTTGCTTGTGGTGTTGGGCGGTCTTTTCGGCGTTGTATACGGCTCGAACGATATGTTTATCAACAAGGCTCTTGACAAGGCTCTCGAAGATCCCGAAAACTACAACAATGCCGTTGCCAACGATTTGCGTTGTATCTTTATCTACAAATACGACGACGGGCGCAATCCCTACATCGACGGCAAAGTGGACGTTTACGGCGACGACGCAACGGATATCGTGCTCAAAGCAATATTCGTGGGCAAAGGCAAGTTCAAATACAACGATCGGTATTTCATCGTGGCAAACAGAGAGTATCCGAACGGCACGCTCTATGCGCTTAGCGACCGCACAAGCTATCACAAACAGCTTACCAACACTGCCGTCATGGTGACGTTGCTGTATTGTTGCTCCGTCGTGTTTGTCGCGCTTCTTGCGCTGTTGTCGTCCGCAAGACTGCTCTTCCCGGTTGCCTCAGCAATGACAAAACAACGCGATCTTATAGCAAACGCTTCGCACGAGCTAAAAACCCCGCTCACCATAATAGCGACCAATCTGAGCGTCATCAAGAGCGAGCCGGACTCCACCGTCAAGGACAACGAAAAATGGATTGCGTCCATATCGACGCAACTCGTGCGCATGCGCGACCTTATCAACAGCATGCTTGAACTGAGCAAGCTCGAACAGAGCGAATTGCCCAAACAAGACGTGAATTTCAGCGAAATATTCGAGGGCGCATGCCTTGAATTTGAAGCTACGTGCTTTGAAAAAGACGTCAAACTCATCACCGAAATCCAGCCCGATTTGCACGTGTACGGCGAACCTAAATCTCTTGAACGCCTTGCGGTGATCCTTTTGGACAACGCAATCAAATATTCGGGCGACAAAGGCAAAGTCGGCGCAAGGCTTTTTGCGGACGGAAAGCGAGTGCATTTGTCGGTTATGAACACCGGCGAGTGCATATCCAAGGAGGATGCAAAGCACGTTTTTGACCGCTTCTACCGCACTGACGGCGCAAGACAAAACAAAGACAACCAAAGTTTCGGACTCGGATTGTCGATCGCGGCTGCGACAGTCAAAGCGCATTGCGGTGAAATCGACTGCCACGGTATAGAGGGCAAAGGCACCGTTTTCGACGTGTATCTGCCCACTCTCAAACTCAAAAAAGACGGCACGCCTGTTGAACCGAAAAAGAAAAAGAAATTGTTTGAACTATGAAAAACGCGTCGAAAGACGCGTTTTGTTTTTTTGTTGTTTTTATTAGCTCTCTAATTTTTGGTCACCGAATTTGATTGCGCCTGTTTTGCGCATAAGTTCGCTCACGCCGAAGGATATTGCGGCAGGAAGGATAAACAAACAAAGCACAATTCCTACGCCAAGTTGCCAGTCGGGTATCACCCCTTTCGATGCGGCTATTGTGCCGAAAATGCCGACAAGACCGCTCGTGCCCATACCGCCGCCCGATGCGTTGCAACGAAGTCCCATAAGCACTGCGACCAGTCCGCACACTGCGCTTGCGACGATTTCCGGCACCATAATTGCAGGTTTTCTCATTATGTTCGGTATTTGGAGCATACTTGTGCCGATTCCCTGCGAGATAAGACCGCTCACGCCGTTTTCTCTGAAACTTGCAACGGCAAAACCAATCATATGCGCCGAACAACCCGCAACTGCCGCTCCGCCGGCGATTGCAAAAACGTCGGGGTTGGCATCAGCGGTTGCGCTGGTTGCGATTGCAATCCAGATTGCCGCAGACGACGTGGGCATAGTGAGCAAAATGCCCATTACCACCGCAACAAACACGCCAACGATGATTTTGACAGCCGCGCCTGCCTCGATTGCAAGAACTATGAGCTTTGCAAGCGAATCTATAAGTTTGATAAACGGCCATGCAAGGAATATCCCCGCAAGGCACAAGAGCATCATTCCGAGCGGAATGAGGATAATATCGAGTTTGGTTTTTCCTGCATAAAGCGACGCGATTTCAACGGTGAGCAACGATACGACATATGCGCCGATGGGGTTGCCTGGTTTTCCTAAAGCAAAAATCGTTGCCCAATCCTGCGCAAAACTACCGTTTGTCACACTTAGCGACCACGCACCGACAAAACCGGTAACTGCGGCGGTGAAAATCACAAGAGGTTTTGCTCCCAACTTATGTGCTATTCCAATACCAATGCCCGCACCCATAAGTACCTTTGCAATATTTGCAATGGTGTTGAGCATTAAGGCAAAAGCATTATTTCCGCACCACTTTGCAATTTGTTCTAGAATCGTGCCTGCGATGAGCGTGCAGAACAAGCCTTGCGCCATACCGGAAAAAGCGTCGATAAAGTAACGTTTGCAATACTTTTTGACAACCGCAAGAGCTTTTTTGCCCTTGTTTTCATGCTTTGCGTATTCTGCAAGAATACCGCCGTTGTCGCTTTCTTGTTCATCGACGGTTTCGTCGGTTTGGCACACCGTTTCGCATTGTTGAACATCCGACTGTTCTTTGTCGTTATCGGCGTTGTTTTGAGTCGTTTCTTCATCAAAAACGATGTCGTTTTTTATGTCTTTATCGTTGTTTTTTTGCATTTTTACATCCGTTTTGCATTGTAAAATGCCGTTTTTATTTTATCGCAAAAATATGCGTTCATTTGCTTTCTACGTCCACGATTTTCATTTCGGACGACGGGGCGACAACCTCAACTTCGTCGTGCTTGTCGTCATCGGGAATATTGTTTTTTGCCATAATCTGCATTGCCGCACCCACACAAAGCGAAAACATATTTTCCAAATCGGTTTTGGTGAGTGATTTTTCATGATGCGCATAATCCTTTGACACAATAGTTGCGGTGGGATTGCCGTTTTTGGCAAACGCATTCGAGATGAAACCGTGCAGCGAATTGAACTTGTGCGCAAACGTATCGTGGGGCATTGTGGACACGGTGATGCCCTGCTCTATCGCGCTTGCGTGAACGCTGGACACGACGTCGAGAGAAAAGTCGATATTGCGGATTGCGTCGCACTCGGCAACTTGGAAATTGCCGCTCAGAATATCCCCTATTGCAAGCACCGTTGCCGAAGCAAATTCCGGGTGAGCCTCGACGAACGCGCGCGAGCCGCAATGCCCGGCGTTTTCCGCGCCGAAGGAAACGTACACAATCTTTGCATCGTCCGCAAGGAGTTCGGGTTGTTCGGCAAAATATGCGTACGTTGCCATTGCGATTGACGTTGCAACGCCGTTGTTTTCGCGCGCAAACTTTTCAAAGGGCGAGAAGTGTATCACAAACGCCGCAATGCCGAAAATGCCCGATACAAACGGCAAAATGGTAAATGCGCTTATCTTTGCAGCAACGTTTGCACCCTCCGTGCCGATTGCCATCTTCAAGATGCAAAACAGAATGAAAATAAACACTGACACCGGCGCGACAATCATGCAAAGTTTTCTGACAAGATTGAAATCCTTGACGGGACTGCCGAGCGTTGCGTCGTGATTGTCGCAGACGATGAGAACGTTTTTGGCATTTTTGGCGTCGTTGCAACTTTCGCTGACGACGTTGTACGACACTTTTTTAGGCAAAACCTTGCCGAGTTTGCTATTGCCCAGATACATAAGCAAAAACACGCTGCCGCCGCCGAGGAACATCACAAGGGACAAGAGCGTGAGCATTGCACCCGTCACCCTGCCGCCTGCAAAAGACACAAAATACATCACGTAGCAAATCGCATACCAAATGCCGATAAGCAAAAACGACCCTCTGCCCAAAAGCGGCGAGGCGTCAAATGCTTCGAGACGAGTTTTTGCGTCCGTTTCGTCGTGCAAGCGATTGCGGATTGCTCTTGCGCAAGCGGTTTCGTCCTTGCTTGCGGCTATGCGATGCGGATACTTTTCAAGCTCATGCGAAAAGTCCTCGACGAAATCCATCGCACTTTGCATGTCTTCCTTGCTTATTACGCTGTGTTTCTCTTCAAGACCTGTCATGTTTCTATTATAGCATGCTTTTTGAATTTATCAACCTTAATCCCTCACACAAAACGGCAAAAAGAAAAGGCGCGACCGCGCCTTCTCTTTTTATGCCTTTATTTTGCAATTATGATTTATGCCGCAAAGGTGTACACAAACCAACCGTCTGTTTCGACATCGGGTGCAAGATTTGTATATTGTGTAGCGTCATAAGCCTTTGCGCCGAGTTTGACGGATACGCCAACGCCTGCGCTTGCGTTTACGTCTGCCTTGACGCCGAGTTCAAAGCCGTTTGCTTCGCTGATATCAAGAGTGACTTCTGCGGTGCAAGCAAACATTTCGTTGAGGAATGTTTTAACTTTTTCTGCGTCCGCTTTGTCGCCGTAGGTTGTGCCTGCAACTTTGAGTGCGTTTGCAAATACGGGGAGCCAACCGCCTTTATCGTTTTCGATGAGAGTGTCGGTAAACGGTTTTGCATCCTTAACCCACCAGATCTTGCCGATTGTGGTGACTGCGTTGCCAACGGTTGCATAGTTGCCCTTGAATGCCTTGTTGTCGTTGGTTGCAACAACGAGTTTGCCTTTTGTGGACTTGATGAGAGGAAGCGCTGCAACGACTGTGTCTGCAACCTTGGTGATGATAGAATCGGTTGCAACGGCTGTACCTGCATTGCCATCGGTCTTTGGCGGGAACAATTTGTTCAGCACTTGTTTGATGAGACCTTGTACCAATTGAGGAACGTCAATGCCATTCCATACAGCACCTTGGAAGCTCTCGTTGAGCGGGACGACTCTTTCTTGAGGATCTTTTGCAAGTTCCGCTTCGATATCGCAACCGAAGAATTTGGTCGCAAATGCTTTCAAAGCCGCGTCTTCCGCATTGCCCTTGAAGAATGTGGTCTTCACAAAGCTGTATGCATAGTCGCCGAACAGTCTGACAAGCGTGTCGAGGATCTTAACGTCACCGATTTTTGCTTCTTGGTTCACTTTGACTGCCAATGTGCCGTTTACGAATGATGCTTCGACAATATTGACGCCTTTGTATGTCAATGCCGCATTTGCAACAGTGCCGTTGTTTTCCTTGTTTTTGAGATCGAGTTTGCCGTTCAACGTGAGTGCGAGAGTGCCGTCGAGAACGATGTTGTCAAGTCCGCCGCCGATTGCAGTGTTGACTTTGGAGAATCTTGCATAACCTTCTTTGTCGAAAGCAAGAGCGTTGAGCGTGATGCCTTTGAGGTCGATTGCAACTTCTGCATCGAGAACAACGTCTTGGGTGTAGTTGCTCTTTGCGGTTGCCATGGAGTTTTCAATTTCACCCTTGCTTGCTTTTGCAAAGTCAAGATCGGTGATTGTGATTGCAACGACGGGATGTACGTCAACTACGTTTGCGTTTTCACCTTCGATTGCGGGAAGACCTGCTCTGATGGTGAAAGAATCGATTGCGTCGTTCTTGGTTGTGAATTGCAAAGTGAGATCCAAGCCTTCAATCACGTCCATAAGACCTGCGGGAAGGCTGTCACCGAACAAGGTGAGCACAAAATCGAGAGTTGAGGACGCAAGTTTCGTCGTATACGTTGTGACGTCGCCTTCTGTAACGGTTGTTGTCTCATCGTTTGCAAAGAACGCTGCAACGGTGTCGTTTGTCAAAATGTTTTTGATGTTGATGTTGCCTTGTGCGTCGAACGCGTCGTCTGCTTTGATGCCAATCATTTCAAGCACACCGCTTATCGTATCTTTTGCGGATTTGATGTCGATGTCGAACACTTTCAAAACGTCGCCGATGAGGACGTTGAGATCCCAACTGCTACCCATGTTCTCGGTGAGAGCCGTGATGATTTGAGCAATGGTCTTTCCCTCTTTGGTGACTTGTCCTTTATCGTCTACCTTGTCCTTTATAACCTTGTCGTTGAACACGAAGTTGTAGAAGTTTTTGTTGTAAGTATCGTTGAGATAGCTGAACGGAATTTGAACGTGTTGACCTGCGTAGTCGATATAGAGGTTGTCCACATCGTTGAAGAAGTAGTACGCAGAGAACCAGTTTTCACCGCTGGTGGGATCGTAGAACTTCGCCTTGATCGCGGTGTTGGTGCTCTTGTCGGTGCCGCTTGATCTGTCAAGCACTACGTCGAGCAAAATGCCGAGGTCGATGCTGTCTTTCACGCTTCCGTTGCTGTCTGCGAAATCAAGAGCTACGGTAAGACCGAGGCTGACTTTGAGATCGTCTGTTTCGCCGATCTTTTCGCCGCCGATGCCGGTTGACTTCTCCCAAAGCGTGTTAAAATAGTTCTTCACATTCGCGGTTGTGTCGGGCGGTGTGGGGGGCGTATTGTTGCCACCGTTGTTTCCACCTTTGTCCTTATCGCCGCAAGCGACGAGAGAGAACACCAAAACCAACGCAAGAACCACGATGAGAAGTGATCTGATGCTAATTTTTTTCATAATTGCCTCCTAATAATTTGCCATCGTTTGAAACACATCCTCACGCACGCATACGTGTAGTGTGGATATATTTGTGTATTTAATTATATTATATTTGAAAACCAAAGTCAACACACAAAAAAACTTTCCCGCTTTCGCATGTATTTGTTCTTCCTCTACAAGAGCGTGGCAGCGTGTACTCTAAATTAGATGCGCCCCCCCTCTTTCCCT
>UMCV01047054.1_pt1 | contig 9965 bp, 12 predicted proteins | sample 1964311 | NCBI WGS metagenome assembly UMCV01 (sample SAMEA4835976, study PRJEB28245) | human gut metagenome | biome: gut microbiome; material: fecal sample | place: Denmark | collected 2008 | reverse complement strand
CCGATTATGTATGCCGATCCTAGTGGGCATTTTGTTATTACAGCAACTATGATATGAACTGCAATCGGTATTGGGGCTGTAATTGGAGCAGGTATAGGGTTTGGATTTGCTTATATTCCTGATGTTATTGAAAATGTAAAAGCCGATGGATTTCAATGGAGTGATTTAAATATTTTTGCAGACAATTGGCAACATTATATTAGAGCAACTTTAGGTGGAGCTGTTGCAGGTGCTGGTATTGGATTATGTTCGGTGCTTGGTGCTGGTTTAGGGGTATCGTTATCTACAGGTACAGCTTTGAATATTGGAAGAAAAACTATTTCAGGAGGCATTGCTTTAGCAATGGGTGTAGGTGGAGCATTTGTAACTGGTGGATTAGGTTATGCAGTTAGAACTGGAATTAGTGATCAAGAAAAATTTGAATGGTCAGACATGTTTATTGAAGCAGGTGCTAATGCAATCAATGGTATGCTAACATTTGCAGGAGCAATGGTTGGTGGAATTATGGGAGTTAAAGTTCCAGGATCTAAATTTTCATTTAAAAACTTTGCGTTGTATCATCTTGATGCAGCATACTTTGGAGTTTATCCAATAAAGATTATTCTTGCTTATATTAAGCAAAAACTTAAGGAGAGATATTAATGTATTATCTTGAACAAAAACAATTTAAACCAGCAATGATTTTATTTGGAATACCATTTATTCCATGTATTATTGGATTAGTTATTGCTAATATATTGCTATTTAAAATTGAATTACTGGTTATGTTATTGATAATTATTGGAGTTTATTTAATAATAGTTATTATTTTATGGAAACTTTCTAAAAGGAAAAATCATTATCTTTTACTTAAAGACCATGAGATAGAATTAGAATTTTATGATTCTATTAATGGTAAAGTTAAATTAGAAGTTCAATTTGATGAAATAGTTAGATTTGAATATTATAGAATAAATTCAATTAAAGGTTGGTTAATGTTGTTTTCGTATATTTTTCCTAAATGTGTATATTTAACATATAATGTAAATGGAGAAGAACAAATAAAGTTTATTGGATATTTAGATATTGAAGATATAAAAGAAATATCAAAAAAAACAAATAGTGAATTGAAAATTTATTAATACAATTTAATTAACACAAACTTGCGGGAGTGGTCTTAATGAATTGATGGTTACACTCTTTTTCCAATAAAAAAAGATACAAGCAAGTACCTGTATCTAACATCCATATTTATTTCTAATTCTAGTTAATGAGTCCTTTATGTATTGTGAAGATATTTTATATTGGTCAAATAAAATATCAACTCCATTTTCATCATTGCAAACAAAATTTCAAATAGTTTTTACCAATTAATAATTCATCTTTTGAAAAAAATCTTTCTACGTTTGCTTAATTATACCTCTAACACAATAAAAGGAATTGTGTCTGTTTTATACACATTATCACGTTGATAATAGCGACATTAATAATGCAATTAATATATTAAACAATAAATGGGGTGGAAAAGTTGTTTATAAGAGTTGAATTTTTTGGATTTTATCGACTTAATTCAAATTGAATAGACTCACCTTCTTGTTGTGACTTACTCAAGCATCAAGTAAAATATTATTTATAAATAATAAATTTATTACATTAAAAAAAGGAAAGATTCTATGAAAAAAAACATCCATTCATCAATTATATTGGTTTACAATGGTATGCTATATATTTGCATTAATATGTGGTGTGATGGGCAGTATTTTGATTTTAATTTATGCAAATGAATTTATTGATTCATTAGGTAAAATTTGGGGATTAATTTTTATTACTGGTATCACTTTTGCTTTAATATTTCTTGCTTTTTATTCATTAAAAACCATCATAATTTTATTAAAAGATTTTTTAGATTTAAAAAATAAAATATGCTTCAATTATAGGTAAAGTCATTGCTTTTAAAAAAAATAGAGATCCTGACTTTGGAATGCAAATTAATAATAATCCTGTTGTATTAATATTAGGTACGAAGGATAAGATTGAATTACTGATTAACGATAAAATTATGATTGGCGAAACATACAAATTTAATTATTTAAAGAACTGCAAAATTGCTGAAATTGTTGAAAAAATTCAAGATTTATGATGGACAAAAAAACAGGCCTATAATGCCTGTTTTTATCCTTATTTTTCTACTAATGTAATGATAAATTTGATTGCCGTTTTTACTTGGTTTTCAATTTCAACTTCTGCAAAAACAGGGACACAAACCAAATCATCTCCACTTAAAACTAAAAATCCTCTTGCAATAGCAATGGCTTTGACCACTTGGTTAATGGATCCAGCACCAATGGCTTGAATCTCTACCTTTTTTTGCACTTTAATAATGTTTGCTATTGCACCAGCAACTGCATTTGGGTTTGACTTCGTCGATACTTTTAATAGTTCTATCATTTTTTTCTTCCTCCATCAATTGTCTTTACAACATATGAAGGATGAAAGAAAATTATTCTATATCTTGATTAATTCTTTGAATAAAAATTGCTTTTTTTGTTTCTAAATCAATTTCAGCAAATAAACCATTAATCATCTTTTTTCCTTTGTTTGCAACGCCATAAGACGTTCCATTCCATGTGGCTTCTAATACTTGTTGATAATCAAAACCAATCATACTTTCTCGAATGCCACACATTCCCGCATCAGTAATATAAGCCATTCCAAGTGGCATAATGCGTTCATCTGCTGTTTGTACATGCGTATGTGTACCAAACATCAAAGACGCTTTCCCATCTAAATAATATCCCAATGAATTTTTTTCAGCAGTTAATTCTGCATGATAATCGACAATATAAATGGAATCACTATCTTGTTCATATAAATTTCTAAAATACCAAAAGGGAGATGAAGCCTTTAACTTCATATTATCTCTTCCTAATAGATTCAATACTCGAACCTTTTTCCCTTTGATTGTTGTTTCATAAACAAAATGCGTATTGAAACAAGAATCAATATTTTCTAAATTGGCTGGAATAATAAGTTGTGGGGCTTTTTTGATATATTGGTAAATTTCTTTATTGCCAAACACGTGATTTCCCATGGTTAAAACATCACATCCTGCTTGAATCAAAGCTTGGTAGTGTTTATAATTTAAACCATTTCCATGGGTTGCATTTTCGGCATTAACCACGAATAAATCAACATCGTATTTTTTTTTTAATTGTTGAATGGATTGTAAAACTGCTTGTCGACCACAACGGCCAATGACATCTCCTAATACTAACACTTTAAGTGTATTGCGATTATTTTGCAATTTCACTCACTCTCGTTTCTCGAACAACAGTCACTTTAATTTGTCCAGGATAAACTAATTCGTTTTCAATTTTTTCTTTGATTTGTCTTGCAATATGATAAGCTTGAACATCATCTACTTTTTCAGGAACGACCATTACTCGAATTTCACGTCCCGCTTGAATTGCATAAGCTTGACTTACTCCATCAAATTCTTTAGAAATCGCTTCTAATTTTTCAATTCTTTTAACATATGTATCTAAAGTTTCGCTTCTTGCACCCGGGCGAGCGGCACTTAACGTATCTGCTGCAATCACTAAATTGGAAATAATATGTGTTGCTGGTTTTTCACCATGATGGGCCTCAATCGCATTGATGACGACTTCATTTTCTCCATATTTTTTAGCATATCTAGCTCCAAGTTCTACATGGCTTCCTTCCACTTCAAAATCAATTGCTTTGCCTAAATCATGGAGTAATCCTGCTCTTTTAGCTAATTGTTGATCAACACCAAGTTCTGCCGCCATAATTCCTGCTAAATGAGCGACTTCTATAGAATGAGCCAAGCCATTTTGCCCATAACTCGTTCTAAATTTTAATCGTCCAATCATTTCTACCAAATCTTTGTTCATTCGAGGTAAATTTAATTGAAATAAAGCATCTTCTCCTGCTTTTTTGGTAATTTCTTTGACTTCTTGTGTTGCTTTATTGACGAGTTCTTCAATTCTACCTGGTTGAATTCGTCCATCTTTAATCAAAGCTTCTAAAGAACGTTTTGCAATTTCTCTACGAATAGGATTAAAACAAGATACTGTAATGACTTCTGGCGTATCATCAATAATTAAATCAACACCTGTCAATTGTTCAATGGTTTTAATATTTCTTCCTTCACGACCAATGATTCGTCCCTTCATTTCATCGGAAGGTAAAGAAACAACTGAAATGGTTCTTTCTGAAGCCACTTCTTGACTAAAACGTTCTATAGATAAAGCTAAAATATCTCTAGCTGTATCATCTGCTTTTTCTTTAGCAATTTCTTCTTGTTCTTTTAAATAAGCAGCGATTTCTCTTTGAGATTTTTCTTTCACTCTTTCTAATAATTCATTTTTGGCTTGAGAGGAGGTCATCCCCGCAACTTTTTCTAATTCAGCAATAATTGAATTGATTTTTTCATCTAAATCTTCTTTTTGTTTTGCTAATTCCTGTGCTTTTTTGTCTAAGTGTTGGTTTGCTTCTTCTACTTTCTTTTCTTTTTCTTTAATGACTGATTCGCGAACATCTAAAGACTGTTCATGTTGAAAAACGGCTTTTTCTAATTCAGTAATTTGATCTTTTTTCTCTTTAATTTCTTTATCTGCAATCGTTTTCAACTCTAAAGCCGCAGCACGTCCTTCCAATTGTGCTGTTTTAATCATTTGATTTGCTTTAATTTCAGCATCTTTTAATGATAAATCTATTTTGCTTTTTGCATTTTTATATCCCATAAAAGGAATAAGCCTCATGCATAATGCACCGATAACAAAGCATATAATTCCAACTCCAAGATAAATAAGCCATGTAGGAATAGCCAAAATGATTCCTAACATCTTATTTCCTCCTGTTTATATTAATTATAGTACGACTGTACCATATTTATTTTATATTAATTAAGTAAAAATAGCAAATAAAATAAAATGAAAAAAAGGATTTCATTTTGTTTAAATCAATCTTTTTATTATTTATCTTCATGTTTATGGTTTAAATTGAACGTTTAAAAACATAAAAATGGCATTTATACATAAAAACTGCCTCATTTTTTAGTCATTTTAATATTTAAACTCGCTCATTTTTTAGAAAAAAATTTTGTTTTTTTCTTTAATCATGATAGGCCACAAATGGATTTCCGTTAAAATAAAAATCTTGATGTCTATAAAGGAGGTCTTTTTGAAAGCGTTATTGGTGAAGAACTAGTTAAATCTGGTTATGAACTTCATTATTACAAAAAAGAAAATTCAACACTACAAGAAGAATTTTTTGTCCGTTACAAAAACTATCTTGTTCCTATTGAAGTCAAAGCGAAAAATAACCATTCAAAATCGCTTTCAACACTCATCAAAAGTCCCAATTATAAAGAAATTGGTTTTGGTATTAAAATTATAAATGGCAATATTGGTTATAACGCAAACATTTGTACTTTTCCACATTTTTGCGCATTTCTTATCAAAGAATTTCTTTCAAAATTTCAATTCAATTAAAAATCAAAGTTTCATTTTTAACGGCTATTTTTAAAACAGATAGCCGTTTTCTATACTTTTTTATAGCAAAATCGGAACTTCATCACTGAAATTCCGATTTAAAAACATCAATTTTTATTATTTTTTTTCTTTTGTTGGAATATCTTTTCCATTACGAATGGCTTCTACAACTGCATTTTTGATTTCATCATATTCTTTAGGATTATTTTTTAAAAATTCTTTTACTTTTTCTTTTCCTTGACCAATTTTTTCGCCTTGGTATTCAAACCATGAACCTGATTTGTTAATAATATCTAATTTTACAGCTAAATCTAGTAATTCAGCATCTTTATTAAGACCTTTTCCATATAAAATTTCAACTGTGGCTGTTTTAAAAGGAGGAGCCACTTTATTTTTTACGACCTTTAAATTCACTTCGTTTCCTAAAATGGTATCTCCTTCTTTAAGCATCGTTCCACGACGAACTTCTAAACGAACGGAAGCATAAAATTTTAAAGCTCTTCCACCGGGTGTAGTTTCAGGATTACCAAATAAAACACCCACTTTTTCTCTTAATTGATTGATAAAAATGATGCTACATTTACTTTTATTTAAAGCGCCTGTTAATTTTCTTAAGGCTTTGGACATCAATCGAGCTTGAAGTCCAATATTGGATTCACTCATTTCACCATTTAATTCAGCTGAAGGAACTAAAGCCGCAACAGAGTCCACAACAATTAAATCAATGGCATCACTTTTAGCTAGCAATTCAGCAATCTCTAAAGCTTGTTCCCCTGAATCTGGTTGTGATAAAATGAGTTCATCAATATTGACCCCTAAATTTTGCGCATACAAAGGATCAATGGCATGTTCTGCATCAATAAAAGCGGCCTTTCCTCCTTGTTTTTGTACTTCGGCAATGGCATGTAAAGCAAAAGTAGTTTTTCCACTAGATTCTGGACCATAAATTTCAATAACTCTTCCTTTAGGATAACCACCCACACCTAAAATATAGTCTAAAGCAATTGATCCTGATGGAATAACATCGACATTTACATTAGCTCGATCTCCAAGCTTCATAATTGCGCCTTCGCCATAAGTTTTAATAATTTGTTTAATCGTATCTTCTAAATTCATTTTTGCTTCTTTTTTTTCTGCCATTGCGATTTCTCCCCTTATCCTACATTATTATAATATTGTTCTTTTTTTATAAATCTTTATAGTAAATCAAGAATTCTTTTTTTTGCATCAAGAAGACATTGATTTCTTATTTCATTGCGGTTACCTTGATATTGATTTTTGAAATGATAGGCTTTATTTTTGATTAAAAGACAAGAATAAACCAAACCAACTGGTTTATTTTCATCGGCAAGTGGCCCAGCATTTCCAGTAAAGGAAATTGCAATGTCTGAACCAAAATCATTTTGTGCCGTTAAAGCCATTAAACAAGCCATTTCATCACTAATCGCACCATGTTTTTTTAACACTTCTTCTCCTTTAAGAATTTTTGCTTTGGCTTGATTTTGATACGTTACATAGCCTCCAACAAAAACTTCTGAAGCGCCACTAACAGAAACTAAACTAGCGGCAAATAATCCACCCGTTAAGCTTTCACATGAAGCGATAGTTAATTTTTTTTCTTTTAATTTTAAAATCAATTCTTCCATATTATTTTTCTAACGTTGGCATAATTGAAAGATAATATTGAATGCCTCCAATTATGGCAAACACTCCACCTAAAAATAATAAAACAGCACCAATTCCAAAAATAACGACATGTGACGAACCAATTAATAAACAAGCAATTCCTGGCATTAATGTTGCCGTTTTATATTTTCCAAAACGGGAAGCTGGAACAACAACACCATTTTTTACAGATTGCATTCGTAAAGAATCAACAAAAAAGTCTCTAAAAACAACAAGAAGGACAACAATAGTTAATACAATTGCAATGACATTGGAAAATTCTCCCATTTGAGAATGATTGAAAAAACCAAACCCAGCCAAGCCAATCATTGTTGTATTCACTAACAACTTATCCGCAAGTGGATCCATCATTTTTCCATAATCAGAAACGATATTATTTTTTCTTGCCAAATGACCATCAATATAATCGGTAATAGATGCCCCTACAAACAAAATAAAAATAAGTATTTGATCTAAAGTTAAAAAGGATTTCTCCTGATTGATAATGGCCACATCGGTAGGAATATCAAAGACCATATAAAGCATGTGTAAAATAAATAAAAGAATGACTATAGGAACGCAAATCATCCGAATTGTCGTTAATTTATTCGGAAGATTCATTTCTTTAAATTTCATAAAAGCACCTCTTTGAGTTCACTTATTGCATGTTCTATTATAGCATATTTTTAAAAGATTACTATAAAAAAAGTTATCTTGCGATAACGTTTTAAAAACAAATCTTTGTAAGCCATGTTCTGTACTACAATTCATGTAGTGATAGTCATTTATCTATGTCGAAACATCTTCTTTGTTTTTCATTTCAAACGTAGAAGTTCCTCTACCAAATTTGAGTTTCTTGCTTGAGGGGTTTACCGCGTTTCACTTTGTTGTTTCCAAACAAACTCGTCTCTGTGGCACTTTATCGATTTTTCTCTTATTTTCACTTAGAGAATTATCGGCCGTCTGTAAAATACAGCCCAAAGTTATGGTTTCCTTTGGCACAAACACTATAGGCATCGCAGCCTATGCAAGCATGGACTTTCCTCTATAAGCTTTCCTTACAGCGACTATCCAAGATTTGTTTTTTCTAATATTTTTTTGAGATTGTTAACGGCGTTTTCTAATTTAGATAACCGTTCAATCACTTCGACATTATTATAATTGTCTAAGTTTATCGTAGCATTATTGCTAACAGATTGCAAGCGTGTATTTTCGATTTGTAATTTTACATATTTGTCTTGCATGGTTTTGTTTTGAACTTGGAGCTGTTCTTTTTCTTTTTTTAATTTATCTATTTCATTTTCTAGTTCTTTGACATGAAACATAATTTCATCTAAAAAACGATCCACTTCTTCTACCTTATAGCCATGTTGAGCAATTTGAAAATCTTTTTTATAAATCACATCAGATAATTTTTCTTTCATTTTGATCCCCCAATTGTCTACTTTTTTATTTTACCATTTTTTACCGATAAAAAAAAGTATATAATAAAGATAAACCATGAATATTTTGTTTCATTTGATAACAAAATACAAGTGGTGAAAGAAGTAGGTGAATCTCTTGATTAATTACCCAACCAAAAAAATCAGTCAAAATCGTAAAGTCAACAACCTAGCAAATAAAGGAATGGCTTTAGAAGAGATGATTAATCGTTCTAATGAATATTATAAAGAAAACGATATCGCATTCATCACTAAACGCCCAACTCCAATAAAAGTGTTGAAAACAGACGGCAATTACAAAATTACAGACGCTGTATTTTTAAGTGCCTCTACATTAGATTATGTGGGTGTATTTCAAGGGCATTATCTTGATTTCGAAGCAAAAGAAACTTCTTCAAAAATAGGATTTCCTTTATCCAATCTTGCACAACATCAATTAGAATCGATTGAACTTGTCATCAAACATAAAGGATATTCCTTTGTTTTAGTCTACCTTAAAGCATTTGAAGAAATCTATTTATTAGATGGCAATTTTATTCTCAAGGCAGCACAATCCAATCAAAAAATGATACCGATTCAAGATATTCGAACACATGGTATCCAAGTGAAACAAGGATATAGCATTTTACTTGATTATATTAAAGCCGTAAGAATTGCTTATTTTGAAAAATAAAAGAAAAAACATCTTACTTCATTTCACCAATATTTTTGCAATTTTATTCCTATGTGTTTGTCTCATAGGAATTTCTTATACTATCGTTATTTTTTCAAATACTCCTTCTTTAAACATTGCGCCAATGGAAACAAAGGCCGTTTCTGTCGTCTATGATAATCAAAACCAATATGTCACGCATCTTCAAAAAGAAAGTGTCAGTCAAGTCCGTTATGAAGAGTTGCCTGATGTTTTTATTGATGCTTTATTAAGTGAAGAAGATGTTCGTTTTTTTATTCATAATGGCATTGATATTCCTCGTCTCTTATCGGCTGTTTATAAAAATGTCGTTTCTCATTCTTATGCACAAGGGGCTTCTACTCTAACACAACAACTCATTAAAAACACCATGTTAAATTCGAATAAAACTTTAAAAAGAAAATTAGAAGAAATGTATTTATCTTATCAAATTGAAAAAATTTATTCTAAAAAAGAAATTATTGAATTATACGCCAATTACATTTGTTTTGATGGTATTAACCCTGGAGCCAATTATGCTTCTTTAAAATTTTTTAATAAACCGATTAGTCAAGTGACTCTTCCTGAAGCAGCATTATTAGTGGGAATGGTCAATTTACCAACTTATTATAATCCTTTTAAAAACCCAATTCCGGCAACAAAAAGAAGAAATGAGGTATTGGATGCCATGGT
>UMCV01048623.1_pt1 | contig 10005 bp, 8 predicted proteins | sample 1964311 | NCBI WGS metagenome assembly UMCV01 (sample SAMEA4835976, study PRJEB28245) | human gut metagenome | biome: gut microbiome; material: fecal sample | place: Denmark | collected 2008 | reverse complement strand
GGGTGTAATCGGTGCTTAAAATATTCGCGCCGGACGCGATTCCGTTGTTGTACCAGTGGTCTTTCACGACGGCGTATCTGTCCAGCCTTGTTCTGACCATAAAGTTGTCGCGGTTTATCGCCTGTGCTATACGTTCCTTGTGTTTCGTCGGATCGTTCAGAACCACGGTGAACGAGAAACGGGAATAATCCTTGCCTTTTTTCAGGACGGTAGCGTATTCAAGGGCGATATTCATCGCGCTTTTTTGCATATCGGGATCGCGCTGCATGTACGTTTTCAGGCTGTCCTTTTCGTGCAACAGGAAAATGATTTTCCCTTTCAGACTTTCAACGGTTGGATAAGCGTTTTTCGCGCGGAATTCGTCAAAGTCGGAAACGCCCGCCGCGTCAAGCAGTTTTTTGGGAGTAACGAGTTTTTCGCCGAAGTTTTCAAACAGCATTTTGTCGAATTTATCAAAGGCTTCGAGGTCGAATTTTTTGCCGCCTTTCGGCTCCACAAGGACGATAATCGGCAAAGCGTTTTCGTTTCTGTCCATCCACATTCTGATTTCTTTAAGACCTTTGTCGAAGTCGATCATCGTGCTGTTCGTTTCCAGCATATCGCTGTGCAGACACTCGATTCTGAACCCGTCGGCGGTTTTCACCTTATTCGCGTCAAGTTCGATACTTCGGATACCTGCGTTGAGCTGTTCGGTAATCGTGTCGAAGATATAATCGTATTGCTTTCCCATTATCGCCGCAAGCGGGCCATGATAAAAATACTTCGTTTCGGGAGTGAGCCCCGTTTTGTAACTGTTGTGCGACGCGATATACCTTATCTCGTTAAGCTTTGCGCCGAGGACTTCTGCCATATCGGTGCGGGTAAGGAAATTCTCGTCGTTCACCTTTGAAAAGTTTTCGTCGGCAGCGTAACGCTGTTCAAGAAGCGCGATGTATTCGTTCTGCCAGTCCGCCCAGACGCTTTTCGCGTCCTTTGCCGAAACGGTTGCCGCGATAAATCCCGACAGTGCAACGAGAAAATACGCCGAAAAGCCCCATATAAAAATGACAAGCGCCCATTTTGCGCCCTTTTTCATCGGTTTTTTCGTTCTTTCTTTTTTGTCCATAATATATCCACCCAAAACTATTCTTATATAAATAATTTACCATATAAAATGCGGGTTTGTAAACACGTTTTTTTCGGCGGAAAAATATTCTTGGGATTTTTTTCATTTTTCTATCAAAAACTATTGACATCGTCGTTTTTTGTGCTATGATATATATCGTCAGGCGATATACATAAGGAGGCGAAATAAAATGGCAATAAGCGCCGATATGCTGCGCGGTCACACCGAAACGATAATTCTTGCACAGCTTATCAAAAACGACAGTTACGGCTATGAAATAAGCAAGGCGATCGAAGACCTTAGCCACGGCGAACTTGTCCTTAAAGACGCCACCCTTTACACTGCCTTCCGCCGTATGGAACACGACGGGTTTATCGAAAGTTACTGGGGCGAAAGCGACGCCGGCGCAAGACGCAGATATTACCGCATCACCAAAAAAGGCCGCGCCTTTTACGACTTCAACAAAACCAACTGGTTTGACACCATAAAAATAATGAAAGACTTAATCAACGGAGGCACAAAATAATATGTTAATCGACCGCTTCAAAAAGTATCTCGAACAACAATTCCGCGCCATCTCTCCCACGAAAGAGGCAATGGAATACCGCGAAGAAGTTTTGCAAAACCTTCTCGACCGCGCGCAGGAATACAAGATAAAAGGTATGACGGACGAAAACGCCATCTACGACCTGTGCATCGACAGTCTCGGAAACTTCAAAGACACGCTCGTCGATTTTGAAAACCGTCTGGACAACGTAAAGCGCGCTGTGCCCCGCATCGGCGCAAGAGTGCTCACCGGCATCGCAATCGCGCTGTTTGTCGTGATCGGATATCTTTCGGTCAGCTTCGCAACCCGCGCATGGGACAAAACCTGGCTCATTCTTGTGGGCGGCGCGTTTATGAACGTTATCGCAGGCGCGATTTTCGGCATTATCGTCCTTGCGAAAAAGAAAAGACGCCTTGCAATCCGCGGTCTGTCGCACGTCATCATCGCGCTTACGTTCACGTTTATTTTCCTTATTCTGCAAATACTCGTGCACTTCAAGTACAGCTGGATGACCTTCCTTGTAATGGTGGTCGCAATGCTTATCACCGACACCGCCGAGGCGTATTCATACAACAGCAAATCAAGGCTTTTCGACCTGCTTGCAACCGTTGAAGTAACCGCCGTTATGGTGTACGTAATGCTGGGTGTGGCGCACGTTATCCCGTGGCATCCGTCGTGGCTTCTTCCCGTCGGCGCAGCCCTTCTCGACGTCGTTATCCTTATCGCATCTCTTGTGAGTTATTCAAAGAAAAAGGATAAGGCGGCAGCCGAAAAGAAAGCGCGCATTGACGAAGCGTACTACACAATGTGGAACGATAAAAACAAATAACAATCTTTATCTCGTAAAAACGATACGATAAAACACTGATTTTGAAACTATGAGCAAAACTATAAAAGCCGAAATGTGGGATAAGATGCAATATCTTTTCCGAAACTATTACGACCGTATGGTGCACGCAACCCTGACTTTCGACGGGCTGCTGGACGCCGACGCGCTTAAAAACGTGCTGGTCATAATGTGCGAAAAAGCTCCCGTGCTTCACAGTAGTTTTCACGAGAATCCCGTCAATCCTTACTGGAAGGTGGAGCCTTACACCGTCGACGATATCCTGACAATAAAAGACAGCGACGATCCCGAAAAAGAAGCGTACGATTTCCTGTGTCAGAGTATCCCCGTTTCAAGCAACGTACAGTTTAAGGTGATTGTCCTGAACAAGGACGGAAAATCGACGTTTGCGATGATCGTCAACCATATGTGCTTTGACGGCGGCGACTTCAAATACTTTTTGAAAAAGCTTGCAAAAAACTACAACGCGATTTTAAGCGGCGAAAACCCCACCGACCTTAAACAAGGTACGAGAAGCGCGGAACAGGTTTATACGAAACTCGACGCAGCCGACAAAAAGGTCGCGAAAGGTCTTTTCAAAAACATCAGCGCGGTGAAAGACAAACACGTATTCCCGCTGACCGAACCCCGTCCCGACGATCACACGATGATCAACATCAGAAAAATCGACCGCGACACTTTCCTTAATATGAAAAACGCGGGAAAACGTCTGGGCGTTACCGTCAACGATATGCTGCTTGCGGCGTACGTGCGCGCGCTTTACGATATTTCGGGCATGCGCGACGACGAAACCCTTTCAATCCCCTGCATGGTCGATTTGCGCCGTCATATCGAAGGCGGCGACGAAGCCGGCGGACTTGCGAATCACACGGGATTTATGCTTTGCACGGTGCATAACAAGGGCGAAACGATCAACGATACGCTCATCAACGTCATGCGCTCCACAAAGAAAAGCAAGCGCGACAAATATATGGGGCTTTACAGTCTGCCTCTTCTGAAACTCGCCTATACCATACTGCCCTTTTCGATTTCGGAATTCGCAATCAAAATCGGGTACGACAACCCGCTTATCGGTATGAGCAACATCGGGCTTCTTCCCGTCGATAAACTGACTTTCGGCAATGCGAAACCCGTTGACGGATTTATGACGGGCGCGGTCAAGTACAAACCCTTTATGCAGCTTGCGCTCACAACCTTAAACGACGTCGTAACGATGACGATTGCAATCCGCGGCAACGACGACGACAAAAAAATCGTTGAAAAATTCTTTGACCTTATCGTGGAAAACGTGAAAGAATTCGACCGCTTAAACGCAAGATAATTTCCTTCCCCCCTTATATATTTAAGAAGCGCCCCGATTTTTCGGGGCGCTTCTTTTTTTCTTCGTTTATTTTGCAAGGCGTTTTATCGCCTCTTTCGCGCTGTCAAGGAAGTCCGCGTCAAGCGACTCGACGTTGCCTTCGTCGCAGGCTTTTGCGATGTTTTTGTCAAACGGAATCCGTCCGAGAACTTTCAGGTCGAATTCGGTTGCGACTTCGTCGACCTTGCTGTCGCCGAAAATCGAAAACTCTTTGCCGCAATCCGGGCATTTGACGTAACTCATATTCTCAACGACGCCCAGCACGGGGATATTCATCATATTTGCCATCTTCACGGCTTTGCCGACAATCATCGACACGAGTTCCTGCGGGCTTGTCACGACGATGATACCGTCGACGTTCAGGCTTTGGAAAACCGTAAGAGGCACGTCGCCCGTTCCGGGAGGCATATCGACGTACATAAAGTCCACGTCGCCCCAGACGCAATCCGTCCAGAACTGTTTCACCATGCCCGCGATGATGGGACCGCGCCATACGACGGGATCGTTATTGTGTTCCAGCAAAAGGTTTGCCGACATAATTTCAATGCCGCCTTTCGATTTCACGGGATAAAAGAAACTGCCGTCGCTGTCGATGGGACCGTTCACGTTAAACATGCGCGGAATCGACGGACCGGTAATATCAGCGTCCAGAATCGCCGTCTTAAACCCTTGTTTTGCCGTAATCGACGCCATAAGCCCCGTTACGAGAGATTTGCCCACACCGCCTTTTCCCGACACGATGCCGATAACGTGTTTGACCTTCGACAATGCGTTTACGGGGACGGTGAAGTCGGTTTTTTCGCTGCAACTTCCGTGGCTTTCGCAGGAGCTGCAATCGTGCGTACATTCACTCATAAATTCACTTCCTGTTTTCAATATTATTTATCAAAAATTCGATACCGATTTTCAAATCGTCATAAGTATCGTCAAAATTGCCGGTATAATACGGATCCGCGACGTCGCGGGATTGCCCTGCATATTCCAGAAACTTTTTTACTTTCTTTTTTTCGTCGGGCGCAAAAAGATTTTTGAGATACGCAACGTTTTTATCGTCCATTCCAATGAACAAATCGTATTTGTCGTAATCGGTTTTTCTGACCTGTTTCGAATAATGCGGGAACGTCGGGACATCGTGCTCTTTCAGTTTTTTCAGCGCGTCGGGATAAACGGGATTGCCCGCTTCGAGCCCGCACGTCGCGGCGGAGTCGATAACGTATTTTTCTGATATCCCCCGCTTTTTCAAGGCGTCTTTCATCATAAATTCCGCCATTGCGCTGCGGCAGATGTTTCCAAGGCACACAAACATTATTTTCATAAAGTATATGATACCACTTTAATATCGGAAAGTCAACGGCGAACGGTTGACATAAAAGCGCGCGGTGATATAATTTATTACGATTGTATGGAAGAATATATTAAAATTATCGTATATATTTTTGCAGGCATTGGCGCAGGCATAGGCACGGGATTTGCGGGATTGTCCGCCGCCGCGTTTATCGCACCGATGCTTGTCGCATTTCTAGACTTCCCGTCGTACGACGCCATCGGTATCGCGCTGATTTCCGACGTTCTGGCGTCCGCCGTGTCCGCAACCGCTTACGCCGTCGATAAAAACATTGACGTGAAAAAAGGCTCGAAAATGCTTGTCGTCGTTTTGTGCTTTACGGTTCTCGGGAGTTTTCTTGCATCAAAAATCGACAATCACCTTATGGGCAACTTTTCCATTTTCGCAACGTCACTACTCGGGCTTAAATTCATACTCGTTCCCGTCAACGGCAGAGATCCCTTAAAGGACCGCTTGTACAAAAACAAATGGTGCGACGCGGTGCAAACATTCGCGCTGTCGGCAATGATTGGTATGGTTTGCGGATTCGTCGGCGCGGGCGGTGGCATGATGATGCTCCTTGTGCTCACGTCGTTTATGGGATTTCCGCTTAAAAAGGCGGTCGGCACAAGCGTGTTTATCATGACGTTTACCGCGCTTGTCGGGGCGGTATCGCATTTCGGAATCGGCGGCTTGCCCGACACTACGGCAATGATAACCTGCATATTCAGCACGCTCGTTTCGGCGCAACTTGCCGCACTTATCGCAAACAAGGTAAAGCCCAAAACGCTTAATATTACCGTCGGCGTGGTGCTTTTAATCCTTGGCATAGTGATGCTTGTTTTGCACTCGTTCTTCTGAAAAACCCCATTAAAAAACCCGCAGATTGCGGGTTTTGTTTTGTCTTTTTTTTAAAGGGATTTTTTTGCTTTTCTTTCTGCCTTTTTCGCTTCTCTTTTTTTGAGGACTTCTTCGTGTCTTAAATCGATTTTGTCTTCGATGTCGCCGACGGTCGTCTGGAAGCGCACGTTATACTTTTTATCAAGCGCCCACATCGCCGCAAATACAACGACGAGTATCGACCATACCACCGCAAGCACTTTCCACATTGCGGGCGTTATTCCGCGGTACAGACCGAAGAACGACTGTATGTCGATAAACGACAGCTGTACGAAGTAACACAGCACCAGAAGCGCGATTACGCCCACGAAAAGCACCGCGTGCAACAGATTGAACGGCCAGCACGATTTGAACACGAACAGATATCCCGCAAACACGGTCGCAAGGAAATACAGCGCGTGCTGTTCATCCGGAGAAAGCCCCGTGAGTATCGTCTGCGTTGTGATTACGATTGCGATAATACCCGCCATTACGGTTACTATGCCGGGCACCGCGTTCATAATGACTTTTGGCAAAAACCTGCCTTCCACCCTGTTTTTATTGGGTTCGAGCGCGAGTATTCCCGACGGAATCCCGATCGTCACGCCGCCAAGCAGCGTAAGGTGTCTTGGCTCGAACGGCAGAATCGACGGCACGATAAGGAACAACAGCGCGATAAGCAAGTTGTATCCCGTCTTCACAAGGAACAACGACGCCGACCTTTCAAGGTTGTTTATGGAACGTCTGCCTTCCGCAACGACTTTCGGCATCGACGCGAAATTGCTGTCAAGAAGCACCAGACTGCTCACGTTCTTCGCGGCGTCCGAGCCCGAAGCCATCGCGATCGAACAGTCGGATTCCTTTAATGCAAGCACGTCGTTGACGCCGTCGCCCGTCATCGCAACGGTGTGTCCGTTTGCTTTCAGGGCTTTTACAAGCAACAATTTCTGATCGGGCAGAACCCTGCCGAATATCGTGTATTTTTCCGCCGCGTCGATGACTTCCTCGTCGGTTTTCAGGGTTGACATATCAATGATACTGTCGCAATCGGAAAGCCCTGCGCGTTTTGCGACGGCGCGCACGGTAACGGGGTTGTCGCCCGAAATAATTTTAACGGTAACACCCTGATCCCTGAAATATTGCAGCGTATCGGGGGCTTCCTTTCTTATTTTATCGGCGATGAATATAAACCCTTCCGCTTTCAGTCCGTCGGGAAGGCTGTGCCCGATAATTTCGACGTCCGACGACGCAAGGACAAGCACCCTGAGTCCTTCTTCCGCCTTTTCGCGCGTGATTGCTTTTATTTCTTCCGCGGTATTAGGGAAAACGAATTCGGGCGCGCCCAGAACGTAACTTCTGCCGTCGATAACCGCGCCGCTCCACTTTCTGTCCGACGAAAACGGCACGACAACACTGACTTCGCCCGCCGCCTCGTACTGCCCGACGTAATTTTTGACCGCCGCCGCCGTTGCGTTTTCGTCCTTGACGGCGTCCGACAGGTTTTTAAGGTGGCGGCAGAACTCGTCTTCCGACAAATCGACGGTTTTTATACCGTGGATTTCCATGCTGCCTTCGGTAATCGTGCCCGTTTTATCAAGACACAGCACGTCAACCCTTGCAAGCGTTTCGACGCAGTACATATCCTGTGCAAGGGTGTGGTGTCTTGCAAGCCTTATTACGCTCAGACAGAACACGACCGACGTAAGCGCGACAAGACCGCTCGGAATCATGCCGACCAACGAGCCGATTGTCGTCAGCACCGTACTGTTCATATCGTTGCCCTGAATGTAATATTTGACTGAAAAAAGAGCGATGCCCAGCGGCACAATGACCACCGACATCGTTTTTACGATTTTATTTAACGAATTCTTGATGACCGAAACGGGTTTTTTGAAATACTTCGCGCCGGCGGATATTTTCATTGCGAAGTTATCCATGCCGACGTGCACGACTTTTGCTTTTGCGCGTCCCGATACGACGTAACTTCCCGACATAAGGCTGTCGCCCGCGTTTTTCACGATTGCGTCGGGCTCACCGGTGATAAGGCTTTCGTTGACCTCGATACTGCCTTCGACAACGACCGAATCCGCGCAAATCTGGTGTCCCGCCTGCAATATCGTAACGTCGTCCATAACGACGTTTTTCACGGCGATTTCCTTTTCTTCTCCGTCGCGGATAACCCTGACTTTCGGGGCGGAAATGAGCGACAGTTTATCCATCGTGTGCTTTGCGCGAAGTTCCTGCACGATACCGATAAGCGTATTGCAGACGCACAGTATCACGAAGCCGTAATTGCCCATGCCGTCCTCGTCGAATCCCGAAAACGCCGCGACGATGATTGCCATCACGAAAAACACGAAGTTGAAAAACGTGAAGGTGTTGTCGATAAGTATTCTGAGTACGCTTTTGGTTTTTATTGTTTGCAATCCGTTGACGAGCCCGCTCTTGACGCGCGTTTCGACTTCTTCGGACGTGAGTCCCGTTATGAGATTGCAGTCGGTGTTTTTGATTTCTTCCATACTTTCCACGTTGCGTTAAATTAATTTTATTATTGCATTAAATATACGTTGTTGTCAAGAAATGAAAAAATATCCGCCGACTTTACCGATTTTTTTCAACGAAAAAGGATAGCGAAAACTCGCTATCCTTCATTATCGTGTTTGTTTTACTTATTTGTTTGAAATCTTTTTGTCAAAGTTTTCAAGCGCGCGGACAGAAATTGCATAGCAATCCGCAAGACAATCTTTGTTAAGGTTGTCGTAACTGTCTTTAAGCGTGTGGTAATAATCTTCCAGAACGTGGTTCAGAGCGGTGATACCCGTTGCCCTGAAACCTGCCTGTGCGAACGCTGCGCTGTCGGTTGCTCCGCCGAAGGGAGGAACAAGAGTTTTGTTGCAGGGAATGCCCAGTTCTTTTGCCGCTTCCATAAAACTGTCGGAAACTTCCTTGTCGGCTTTGACGGTTGCGTTAAGGTCGCGGTAATTTACGCCCAGGAATTTCGGATCGTGAATAGTGTCGAAAGAATAAATCCAGGTGGGAACGTCGTCGAATTCGCCTTTGTGTTGTTCGCACCACGCTTTCGCTCCGCGGAGCCCCGCTTCTTCGGAGCCGGACAGGATAACGCCGACTTCGGTATGTTCAAGTTCGATACCTTCGTCTTTCATCGCTTTAAGGATCGCGATGCCCATAAGGCAAGCCGTAAGGTTGTCGTTTGCGCCGTCGACCGTTGTGTTCGGATCCCACATGCGGTACATACCGAAATAGAAAGGTACGAATGCAAGGTTCGCGATGCCAAGCCAGAACAGAACGCCGTTTTCGGGTTTAAGAATCATGGGTTTGAAACCGGTGAGTATAGCCGTCGCAAGGCTGCATCCCATAAGGAACAACGCGCCAAGGACAACAATAACGATGTTCGCTTCGTAAACCTTACCGCCGAACTTATTGTTGACGGGCCAGTTCCACGCTGCGTCGGGGTGACCGTTGAAGAATACGCGACCTTTGACTTCGCCCGTGCATTTCTTGATTGCGGTAACGTTCGTGCCCGTCTTTTCGGGGAACAGGAAGTCGAAAGTCTTTTTGTAAAGACCGAATTGCATTATCATTACGTAGAAACCGAAAACGATAAGCGCAAAGCCTAAAATCGGCAGGAAGAAGTATGCGATAAGCCCCGCAAGAACACAGGTGATCGTGATATAAATCCAGCCGAAAAAGCTGCCGGGATTTTCCTTAAACGATTCAACGTCGGAGCGTTCGCATCCGCAGTCTTTTTTAAGGACGTCAGCCATATACTCGCAAGCGATTCTTTCGCCTTCTTCGCCGGGAGTACGTTTGGGCATATCCTTGCAGATATGGGTGATTTCGTCAACCATATATTGCGCGGCGTCTGCCTTTTTTTCAATCAATTTTGAAAAATTTGCCATAATGTTCTCCTCTTATTTTTTAT
>UMCV01046618.1_pt1 | contig 10061 bp, 9 predicted proteins | sample 1964311 | NCBI WGS metagenome assembly UMCV01 (sample SAMEA4835976, study PRJEB28245) | human gut metagenome | biome: gut microbiome; material: fecal sample | place: Denmark | collected 2008 | reverse complement strand
CCGCCGCAAACCATGTTTTCATAAATCAAGCCAGGGCTGCATTTTCTTAAACTTTGCCTGCCCTATGCCCTTTACGTTCATAAGGTCCTCAATTCTGGCAAAACCGTGGGCTGAGCGGTATTCCACAATGCGCTGCGCCGTTACCCCGCCAACGCCCGGTAGTGTTTCCAGTTCTTCCGCCGTAGCAGTGTTTAAATGTACCTTGCCCGTTAAAGCTGTTTCGCTTTCCTGCGCAGAATTGTAAGAAGCGCTGTTCTGCTCTGCCGCTTCCACACCGCTTGCAGATGTATTTGCAGCGGCAAGCCTGCGCCGTTCTTTTGCGCTCAGGCGCGGCACATTAACCTGCATGCCGTCCTTACAGATTTTTGCAAGGTTTACTTTGTCCTTATTGGCTTCTTCCGTCATTCCGCCTGCGGCGGCAATGGCTTCCACGGCTCTGCTTCCGGGCGCAATTTCGTGCAGGCCCGGGTTTGCCACAGCGCCGCTTATATAAACCGTTATTTTTGCTTCCTCTTTTTCGCTTGCCGTTACGTCCTGCTGCTCAATTTTTAAAACATCAGCTTCACGCTCATGCGGCCAAAAAGCGGCCAGCAAGCAAAAAACTACTGCCACGGCAACGGCAATTATTTTTTTATTCAGTTGTGCCATCTGTTCAACTCCTGACAAAATAAAAAACTCCCCGGATTAAATCCAAGGAGTTTTTATAAATTTAACCTGTTACGGTTTTACAACGATATTAACCAGACGGCCCGGTACGCAGACAACTTTAACAATTTTGGAGGTGTCAACAGTTTCTGCAATATGCGGTTCGGCAAGAGCGAGTTTTTCCAGCTCGTCTTTAGTGGCGGCAGCAGGAACAACGAGGCGTCCTTTAAGCTTGCCGTTAACCTGCAAAGCAATTTCAATATTATCCACTTTCATGGCTGCTTCATCATATTTCGGCCATTTTTCTTCGTGGATGCTGCCTTCTTCGGAAATTACGCCGTGCCACAGTTCTTCCGTAATATGTGGAACGAACGGTGAGAGCAATTTCAGCAGGTTGGAAACAACTTCGTAAATAAGGCCGGCATGCGGAGTTTTTTCTGCTTCTTTATAAGCATACAAGGCATTAACCAGTTCCATCATGGCACTGATGGCAGTGTTAAAGTTAAAGCGCTGCTCAATGTCATCCGTTACCTTTTTAATGCTGGTATGCAGCACGCGGCGCAGTTCTTTGCCTGCTTCGCTCAGTTCTGCCGGGTTATACTGCGTAACTTTTTCTGCCAGCACATCCTGGTAATGGTAAACTATACGCCATACCCTGCCCAGGAAGCGGAAGGAACCTTCAACACCCTGGTCGCTCCACTCAAGTTCTCTTTCGGGCGGTGCGGCAAACATAATAAACAGCCTTGCCGTATCTGCGCCGTATTTGCCGATAATTTCTTCCGGCGAAACAACGTTGCCGAGAGATTTACTCATTTTGGCGCCGTCTTTAATAACCATGCCCTGAGTCAGAAGGTTGGTAAACGGCTCTTTGTAATCTACAAGACCTGCATCATGCAGAACTTTCATAAAGAAGCGGGAATACAAAAGATGCAGAATTGCATGCTCGATACCGCCGATATACTGGTCAACAGGAGACCAGTAATTTACTTTGTCTTTCGCAAACGGTGCTTTATCGTTTTTCGGGTCGGTATAGCGCAGGTAATACCAGGAGGAGCACAGGAAGGTGTCCATGGTATCGGTTTCGCGTCTTGCAGGCTTGCCGCATTTCGGGCAGGTGCAGTTTACGAAGCTTTCGGAAGTTGCCAGCGGGGATACTGCACCGGCGTCAAACTTAACATCCTCCGGCAGCATAACCGGCAGCTGGTCTTCCGGCACAAGCACTTCGCCGCAGTCCGGGCAGTAAATAACCGGAATCGGTGCGCCCCAGTAACGCTGGCGGCTGATTAACCAGTCGCGCAGGCGGTAATTTACACGGCGTTTGCCAATGCCCATTGCTTCAATCTTGTCTTTAATTGCTTCCATACCGGCATGCAGCTCCATACCGCTGAACTCGCCGGAATTAACAAGCACGCCTTCCTTTTCTTCATAGGCGTCGGTCATATCTTCTAATTTAAGCTCTTTATCCTTGGGGTTAATTACAACAATTTTCTCAAGGCCGTATTTATCCGCAAACATCCAGTCGCGGGCATCATGGGTAGGTACGCCCATAACCGCGCCGGTACCGTAATCGTAAAGTACATAGTTGGTAATCCAAACCTGCACTTTTTTGCCGGTAAGCGGGTGGATGCAGTAGCAGCCGGTAAACAGGCCCTCTTTTTCAGATTCGCTGGAAGTACGTTCAATATCGGACTGGTTTCTTACACGGTCGCAGAAAGCTTTAATTTCTTCGGCTTTCGGGTTGTTTACGCACAGTTTTTCAACCAGCGGATGCTCAGCGGCAAGTACAACATAGGTAACGCCGTAAATCGTATCCGGGCGGGTGGTGTAAACAGGAATGCGTTCGCCGATTTCCGGGAAATCGAAGCTGAATTCCAAGCCTTCACTGCGGCCAATCCAGTTGCGCTGCATGGTTTTAACGCGTTCCGGCCAGCCTTCCAGAAGGTCAAGGTCTTTTAAAAGTTCGTCTGCGTAATCGGTAATTTTAAAGAACCACTGTTCCAGGTCTTTTTTTACTACTTCGTGGTCGCAGCGCCAGCATTTACCGTCAATAACCTGTTCGTTGGCAAGTACAGTGTTGCAGGTGTTGCACCAGTTAACGGCCGATTTCTTTTTAACAGCCAGGCCGCGTTTGTAAAACAGTTCAAAGAACCACTGGGTCCATTTATAATAATCGGGTTTGCAGGTAGTTACTTCGCGGTCCCAGTCGTAAGAAAGGCCGAGGCGTTTCTGCTGGCGCGTCATATTGGCAATGTTTTCCATCGTCCATTTTTTCGGCGGAATGCCATGTTTAATAGCGGCGTTTTCCGCGGGCATGCCGAAGGAATCCCAACCCATGGGGTGCAGCACGTTAAAACCGTTCATAGTACGGAAACGGGCTACAACGTCGCCGATGGAATAGTTGCGGACATGGCCCATGTGCAGATTGCCGGAAGGATACGGGAACATTTCCAGCACATAAGATTTCGGGCGGCTGCTGTCCATCTCTGTTTTAAAAGTTTTTTGTTCTTCCCAATAAGCTTGCCATTTGGCTTCAATATCATGGGGATTATACTTTTCCTGAATCATATTTTTCAACCTCGCAAATAAAGCTATTTATAGATAATACCCTTAAAATTATATAGCTTACAGGGTTTAAAGTCAATTATAAATGCCCTGTACCTGCATTAATATCGCCAAAGTGTAAAAAATATGATACAATCAAAGAAGATTTTACATAAGAAGGAGACAGCATGAGCCTTTTTGCTATCGGTGACTTTCATTTATCGGGCGAACCGCCTGCCAAACCAATGGAGGTTTTCAGCCCGAACTGGAAAAACCATTTTGAAAAAATACGCCGTAACTGGCTGACAAAAATTACAGAAACAGATACCGTAATTATCTGCGGCGACACCTCGTGGGCCATGTCGCTTGAGGCTGCCATGCAGGATTTGAACCGCATTGCCGCCCTGCCGGGGCAGAAAATCATTCTGCGCGGCAACCACGATTACTGGTGGACTTCGCTGAAAAAAATGCAGCAGGCCACGGAAGGAAAATTTATGTTTTTACAGAACAACTTTTTTGCCTGCGGCGATGTTGCCGTCTGCGGTTCACGCGGGTGGATTCTGCCGTCGTCGGAAGCGTTTACGGATGACGACAGGCATATTTACCTGCGCGAAGGCATAAGGCTGGAAAATTCGCTTGCCGCCGCCAAAAACGCAGGCTTTAACAAATTTGTTGCCGTCCTGCATTACCCGCCGCTGTATAAAGCAGACGAAGAAACCATATTTACGGAACTTTTTGCCAAATACGGCGTTAAGCACTGTGTTTTCGGGCATATTCACGGGCAGGACGCAGGCAATATTTTTGAAGGCGAAACCCGCGGCGTAACTTATAAGCTTGTAAGCTGCGATACGCAGAACTTTATGCCGCAGCTTGTGCTGCCGTAAGAGCCGCCATTGCGCCACAAAATTTTATTTAAAACCTTATTCCGCACTCATCCGGGTGCGGATTTTTTATTGCTGTTTTAAGCGGTATGCCGTTACAAAAGGCTGCAAAACGCTTTCATCACGCGTAAACATTACTCCATCTTCAATAATCAGCCTGCCGTCGCAAAGGGCAATGCCGTTTACGCAAGCACCGCTTTTAACGGTAATATCGTATTTTGAAAGCAACAGCGCTTTGCCGAGCACGGCATTTTTGCCTATTTCAATCTGTCCGTCGCTGATAATCACGCAAAAATCCGGCATTTTGGTGCCATCAGCAATAAAAATGCTCATTTTGGAAACAAGCACGCCTTCGCCTTTGATGTTTTTGGAGCTTGATGCAATGCTTTTGCTGTAATTGCCGTCATCATAATACAGTGCGCCGCCAAGCCCATATTCTTCAAATGTGCTTTTGCTAGGAAAATCCATTTCCTTAAACGCGGCAAAATTTTTCACATCAAGGCTTTGTAAAATTTCACCAAGTTCACCGGCATAAGCAATGCCTTCCGGCAGATTTTCCGCGCCCCGCAAACTTTTACCGGCAGCAAGCGTATAACGTTTCCCAAGTTCCGCAATTTGCTGAGGCAAAGCTATTTGAAGCTGCTGTAAAGCAAAAGCTTCGCCTCCTGCTTCTGCCTGTACGGTGTATTTTTTTATGCCGCCGGAAGTGTTTTCTTCAAATATTCCTGCTTTAAGCGTGTAATTGCCGGGCTGCAGCTTCTGCGGCGGCAAATTAATTCCGCCTTCCGGCAGGCTGCCGTTTTCAAAACCGGCTTTTGCAAGTGCCTGCACCGCAAATTGCAGCTGGCGGCGCAAAATGCGCCTGCTGTTTTCTTCCGCTTCCTGGCGCACCCAGTACGCCGCCGCATGCAGGCATACCGCCGCGCACAAAATGCCTGCCAGCACTGCTGTGCCTATGCCGCCGCGGCAATCTTTCAAAATTTTATTAAAAACTGCCATTTGCCAAAACATAAACTTCCGTAAATTTTTTACTGTGCCCGCTCGTATTATCTTTAAATTCCAAAGTTACCTTAATTTTATCTGCGGCAAGCTGCTCCGCTTTTATAGACTGCAAAGTAACCTCCGCCAGCGAAAGCGGGTTTACGCCGCGCGTGGAATTATATTTAATTTCGCGTGCCAGCGCGCCGCTGCTGCGGTAAAACGTTACCTGCCTGTTTCCGTACACTTCGGTGCAAACAATTTTATCATTGCTGCCCGTTGTTATTTTTAACCTGCTGCTGTTTAAAAGCAGTTCGTGTTCAATAAAACTCTGGCTGTAACGTGCGGCACGGTATAAAAGCAAGTCGCTTTTTAAATTTTGCCACGAAGCAGCAAAGGCAGAAAGCCCGTTATAAAAAATAACGGCGCAAATACCGGCAGCGGCAAGTGCCGCACAGGTTTCCGCAAGTAAATAACCTTTGTTATTCACTGCCGGTTACCACGCTTGCCAGTATTTTTCCGCCGCTGTTTTTAACCGTTACATAATAAAACGGCCCTGTAAGGCCGGGGCAGTAAAGCTCAGTTTTTTCAATAGCAAGCCCTGCCTGCTGCAAAGCCGTTTCATTATAAGCACCAGCTGCCGCATTAAACGCATCTGCCGCCGCGTTGCGCTGCGCCATTAACTTTATGCCGCTTGTATATGTGCCAACCGCGCTTACGCAGATGATTACTGCCGCTGCCAGGCACACTAAAACCTCCGCCAGCAAATAGCCTTTGCTGCCCCTCATTTAAACACAACCCTTCCGGTAACAGGCTGTACCTGCAGCCATTTGCTGATGGTTTTATCCTGGCGGCATTTAATAATATAGTTATTGGCTGCCGAAGGCGCTCCTTCGCTGGAAAATTTCAGCGCGTTAAAATGCTGGTCAAAATATAACCCATTTTCAAACTTTCTTAAAACGGAAAGCTTGCCGCCGTAATAAATGCGGTAACCGCCTTTATCGGCATCCATTTCCAAACGGCTTTTACCACTCATATCGTAAAAAGAATACTGCTGCAAAGCTGCAATATCACCGGCAAGGCATTGGGCAGCGCGTTCTGCCTGCATTTTCAGCAGATACTTCTGCACGCCGCCGTAAGCTGGCACCAAAAAAGCAGCAGCCATTGCCGTAAGCCCTGCCGCTGCCAAAAACTCTGCCAGCCCGAAGCCCTTATTCTTCAGCATCACTGCTGCCATCGGACATTACCGGTTCACCGTCCGCATTTTTGCCTTTCAAAGTGTAGGTCAGCTTATCGCCGGAAGGCGTGTACACCAGCTCCGTTCCGGTAGCATCCTCAAACTTCTCGCCTTTGGCAATGTATTCATCCACCAGGTCGCTTAAAGCGCTCGGGCAGGTGCCGTTATCCATTTTATAAAGCAAAATGGCGTTATCAATTGTTGCCAGGTCACTTTCAAGGCGGGCGTTTTTAGCGCGTCCGGCTGCGCTGTCAAGCGACGGCAAAAGCATGGCGCCCAAAACGCCTAATAAAGCCACCACCGCCAAAACTTCCAATAAAGTAAACCCGGCATTGCCGCGTAATTTTTTAAGCAAATTATAACCCCTTCCATAAATCAAAATCCGGGCAGCGCGCCCGATAAGGAAAACATTGGTGCAGCCACAGCCAGAATAACCGCCGAAACAACCCCGGCCGCCACTGTTAAAAGCAGCGGCTCCAGCACTGTTTTTAAATTTTTCAGCGTATCGTCAAAACGGTACTGCAAAATTTCTGCGGCTCGCATTAACATTTCCGGCAGGCGTCCCGTTTCGGCCCCCACGCCGATAAATTCCGCACTTAAACTGCCAAATAACGGTTTTGCCTTTAATGCCGCCTCTGCCGGGTTAACGCCGCGCAGCACATCACCGGCAAAAACTTCCGCCCTGCGGCACAGCCCGGCATCCCCCAACGCCGAACCTGCAATCTGTGCCGCCTGCGGCAGAGTTATGCCGCCGTGCAAAAGCAGCGCCAGCACTTTGTTAAAACGAATTTCCAGATACAGTTCTTTTTGCGCTTTAAAAAACGGTACTTTAAACACAAGTTCAAGCAGCCGCTTTCGCTGCACCGCCGCAATTACCAAAACCACAGACAGCAATACGCACGCTGCCGGCATATTGGCGGCTAAAAATTCCTGCACGGCAAAAAGCAGTTTTAAATACGGCGGAAGCTGGGCATTCATTGAAGCATATAAATCTTTAAACAGCGGCAGAACCTGCACAATAAATAAAACTGCCGTTGCCAATGAAGCTGAAAAAAGAAAGAGCGGATACAAAGATATATTTTTAAGAAAACGCTTCATCTGCACCTGCAATTTATAATATTCTGCCAGTTCTTCCAGCATTTCGCATAAAATACCGCCGTTTTCACCTGCTTCGGCCACCGCTGCAGGCAGTGCGCCCCATACCTCCTGCCTGTTTTTTATGCAGCCTGCAAAACTCGTGCCCATTTTTAAATCGCGCTCAATGCCAAGGCAAAGCTGCGCCGTCTTTGGCGGCAGGCGCTCTGCCAATACGCCAAGCGACTTTAAAAGCGGCAGCCCGCTGTTAAGCATCAGCGCCAGCTGGCTGAAAAACACTGCTTTTTCTTCATCGGTTAAGCTGTTTTTAGTTTTGCTAAACTTAAACAGCCCCTGCTTTTTTGCCAGGGCACTTGCAGGCTTTTCCGCCTGCAAAAGTGTTAAATAACCATAATTGCTGCGCACAAAAGCCGCCGCCTCAAATTCGCTGGCAGCACTGTAAACACCGCTGCGGCTCACGCCGGAAGAATCTACCGCTTTCCACCTGTACTGCTGCACCGCTGCACCCCTTTCCGGGTAATTGATATTCGCCGGCGCAGAAAGTTTTCCCACAAATTCTGTTTTTATTTGTGAAAAATTTGTAAAATAGCAAAACACTCCGGCAACGGTTTTATCCGTACCGGAGTGTTTTATTATTTCATTTTATGCTTCTCAAACCAAACCCATCCATTTCCAGTATGTTGCGCCTAAAAGCATTATCAGCGCAAAAGCTATAAGCGTAAGCGGTATACCGGATTTTACAAAGTCGTTAACTTCAAAAGTATCTGTGCCGTAAGCAATCATGTTCTGAGGTGCGTTTACAGGCAGAATAAAGCCGAAGCTTACAACGTACTGCAAAATCATCGTCATGCCTACTACGTTAACGCCCGGCGTTTTAAGCTGCTGCAGTACGGAAATTATTATCGGTATAATGGCCGATGCAAGACCGGTGGCACTGGCAAAGCCCATGTGGATTACGATAAGGAAAACGGTCATTATAGCCAGCACCATTAAAGTGGTAGAACTTTCCAGCGCAAAGATGGAAACTATCTGGTTGGCAAGCCAGGTTGCCGCTTTTGTGGAAAGCAGCGCGCTGCCGAGCGAAATGCCCACGCCGAACAGCACAACCGTGCCCCAGTTAATTTTATTTACGGTTTCGTTCCAGTGCATTACGCCGATTTTAGGCAGCATTAAAAGTGTTATCGCCACCATGGTACTGGTGGAAGTATCTATGCTGTGCAAAACTTTTTCGGTAGTCCAGAAGAACAGCAGGCACAGCGAAATTACCAAAAGTTTTAATTCGTCGGCGCTTATTTTGCCCATTTCTTTCAGCAGGCGTGTTACCGTAGCCTGCCCGCCGGCAATTTCATCAATTTCAGGCGGCATAATGTGCAGCATCAGCTTATAAAGCGCGGCCGACATCAGCACGGCAAACGGTGCAGCGGCAATAAACCAGTCCAGCCACGAAATATCAACGCCAAGCGTCTGGCTGATGAAGTTTACCGCAACCATGTTCTGCGCCGCCGCAGTTTTTATGCCTACATTCCATACGCTGTCAACCTGCGCCACGGTAATCATCAACATGCCTGCAAAACGGCTTTTCAGCGGTACACCGAAGGCTTTAATCATGCCCATAACAATGGGGACAAGGCAGGCAACGCGCGCCGTTGTGCTCGGCACAAAAAAGCTTAAAATAAAGCCGCATAAAATAACGCCCAGCAAAACGCGGTTTGCTTTTGCCCCTACTTTTGAAAGTATCATCAGGGCAATACGTTTATCAAGCCCGGTTTTGGTCATGGCCGCAGCCAGAAACATAGCCGCCGCCACAAGGCAGAAGGCCGTTGACGAAAACCCTTTCAGCGCCATGCCGAGCCCGGCACTTGTGCCGTACAGCCTGCCGGTTGCCTCGTTAGGCGCAAACCCAACCAGAAGGGCAATTAAAACCATTATCACGCCCGCACTTACAGGGTACGAAATAGCTGTTGTTGCCCAGACAATTACAGAAAACACCATAACCCCAATCATCCTGTGCCCTGCTACCGACAGGCCTTCCGGCGTGGGAAGAAGCACAATAACAGCCAGAACAGCAAGCGCAATATAAAACCCAAAGCGTTTCATAAAACCCGGCTGAGCCTGTTTTAAAGCAGTTTCCTTTCTCATAAAAGCACATCCCCTCAAACAAAAATTAAAATAAAAAAGAGGCCTGCGCATTAAAACGCAAGCCTCTTTGCTTAAACAAATTATAGCACTTTCACGCCAGAAGGACAATAGTTTTTATTGTAAGTATTGTTACATTCCTTTGTTATATTTAAAGCTGTCCAGCGTGGTATGAATTTTTTTGGCAAGGCTGTCGGGCAGGCCTTCAATATTAACGTTCAGGAAGCCGCGCACAATGGTTGCCGTAGCGTCGTCCTCGCTCATACCGCGCGCCATAAGGTACTCAATTTCTTCGGGGTTAATGCGGCCAACGGCAGCTTCGTGGCTCATTTCGGCGTTGCCTGTCTGTGCGTCAAGCTCCGGAATTGCCAGAATATAACCTTTATTGCTCAGCATCAGGCCGTCGCATTCCAGATGAGCGCGCACGCCTTCAACTTTGCCAATCATGCAGCCGCGGTTAATAACTTCGCCGCCGGTAGAAATGGTGCGGGTAATAGATTCGGCACGGCAGCCGTCCGCATTAAGCACAACCCTGCCGCCGATATCAA
>UMCV01052245.1_pt1 | contig 10078 bp, 5 predicted proteins | sample 1964311 | NCBI WGS metagenome assembly UMCV01 (sample SAMEA4835976, study PRJEB28245) | human gut metagenome | biome: gut microbiome; material: fecal sample | place: Denmark | collected 2008 | reverse complement strand
TTGGACGGATATGATCATGGATCGATGGCCGCTCCCGCCTTTCACATCTTAAAGAATCACGTGAGGATGATCTTGAAGGGTTCAGAAACCCGGTAATTTGATTAACTATTAATTTAATACGTATGGTTCTCTTTTCTTTATTAATGGTCTTGATTTGCTTGAACGCATGTTCTGGAGCGAAGATCTCGGACAATGTAACGGTGTATGTCACGACAAACGATCGTGCGAAAGATTTCGTGAGAAGTGAGATCGCCTTGGGGGACAAACAAGCCGCCTCGCCTTGCGTGATAACGATAGACCCTTCGGTGCGCTATCAGACGATGGATGGCTTTGGCGCCGCCGTGACAGGCTCTACCTGCTATAACTTGATGCGGATGGCTCCCGAGGATCGGACAGCTTTCCTGAAAGAGACTTTCTCTGATACGGAGGGGATGGGGTATAGCTATATCCGTATCTCGATTGGCTGCTCGGACTTTTCTTTAAGTGAGTATACTTGTTGTGACACGAAGGGTGTCGAGAATTTCGCCTTGCAGAGCGAGGAGAAGGAGTATGTGATACCGATCTTGAAGGAGATCTTGGCGATCAGCCCTTCTATAAAAATCTTGGGATCGCCTTGGACTTGTCCAAGATGGATGAAGGTGGATAACTTAAAGGATTTGCGCCCGTTCGAGTCGTGGACTAGCGGACAGTTGAATCCCGCTTATTATCAAGATTACGCTACCTATTTCGTGAAATGGATACAGGCGATGGAGGCCGAGGGGATTCCTATCGAGGCGATAACTCCCCAAAACGAACCTTTGAACCGAGGAAATTCCGCTTCCTTATTTATGGGATGGGAGGAGCAACTCTCTTTCGTGCGTGACGCTCTAGGCCCTAAACTGAAAGAGACTGGCCTCAAGACGAAGATCTACGCTTTCGACCATAATTACAATTACGATAATATGTTGGAGCAGCAAGGCTATCCGATGAAAATCTACGAGGATGAGAATGCCGCTTCTTTCCTGACAGGTGCCGCTTACCATAATTACGGGGGCGACCGGGAGGAGTTGAATAACGTAAACGGCAAGTTCCCCGATAAAGAATTAATATTTACGGAAACTTCTATCGGCATGTGGAATGATGGACGTAACTTAGAGAAACGCTTGATGGAAGATATGGAGGAGACGGCCTTGGGTACGGTGAATAACTGGTGTAAGGCAGTTATCGTATGGAACTTGATGCTGGATAACGAGCGGGGACCGAACCGAGAGGGTGGTTGCCAGACTTGTTATGGTGCCGTGGATATCGATCGCTCGGATTATAAGACGATTACCCGGAATTCTCATTATTATATTATCGGTCATTTATCCTCTGTGGTGAAGCCGGGGGCAGTACGGATCGGCTCTAAAGGGTATACGGCTGATGGGATTATGTATTCCGCCTTCGAGAATTTAGATGGAACAGAAGCACTTGTTTTACTAAATAATACGGACGAGGCTAAAAATATAACGGTAAACAGCGGTGAACGTTCATTTACCTATGAGGTTCCCGCTAAAGCAGTCGCTTCTTTCCGTTGGAATCTTTACTAATAAGGAGGGTGTGTTAAAAGTTGGTATTATGGCACGCAGATTTAGCAGATTTACGCAGATAATATATTGATTTTCATATCATAAATCTGCGGTCATCTGCTCAATCAGCATTATCTGCGTGCCATGTTCACACTTTTGACACACCCCCGAATGTCCAATAACTTTATCTATAGTGGCAACAAGCCGGTAGCTTATCATATACGGCTTTATCCGCCTTATCCATATCCGTGTCATGGCCTACTTTAGCGATCGCCTTGCTGATCGCTTTTGGGGAGGTCTTTTTCGGATCGTACTGGAGATGGATCATCTGGGTATCTTTGTCCCAATGAGCGGATAACACACCTTTTACCCCTTTTGCCGCTTTCTCGATACGTTCCTTGCACATATCGCAAGAGCCTTTGACACCGAACATGGCATGCTCGGAGGCTACCCCCGTGGCGCTTTGCGCATGCATCATATGCCCCTCATGCCCAGTCATAGGCTTGGCGGGCTCGTCGCCGTTATTCATCATGGAAGTTTTTCCCTCCAGCTGTGCGCTGGCGTCTATGGCGAAGACTCCGTTGGTTACGATTTCCTCACCTTCTCGCAAGCCATTCAAGATAACATAAGAGTTACCAAGGGAAGGGCCTAGCTCCACCTCACGCATCAAGAAAGCGGGGGTATTCGTATCCGGTTGCTTTACGTACACGATAGCACGTTTACCCGTCCAGAGCACAGCGGTTTGCGGTACGACGATCTCGTTCTTATAGTTGCGGAGCGGGGCGCTTACGTTTGCCGTGGCGTACATCTCGGGCTTGAGCTCCAAAGAGGCGTTCGGTACCTCTACACGGACCTTGGCGGTACGGGTCGTCGTGTTCAAGATCGGGTCGATGAAAGAGATCTTACCCGAGAACTTCTTGCCGGGTAGCGCTTGCAGGGTAAATTCCACCGGATCACCTTTGCTAAGGAAAGGGAGATCCACCTCGAAAGCGTCGAACAAGGCCCATACCTTCGTGAGGTTCGCCACGTCGAAAAGGATAGCTCCTTGGGATACATAATCACCTTGGCTTACCCGCTTGGACAGGACGATACCGCTCGTGTTCGACTTGATCTCTACAACCGGGGAGATAGAGCCGGACTTCTCGATAGCGGCGATCTGGGCATCTGTCATCTTCCATAAATATAGTTTTTCACGGGCGGCCTGTATCAATTGAGATTGTCCCATGCGGATCGCTTCCAACAATTCTTGCTGGGCGGTGAAAAGCTCTGGGGAGTAGAGGGTAGCGAGGGTCTGTCCGGCACGCACCGTCTCACCCGTGAAATCAACGTTCAAGCTCTCGATGCGTCCGCTTACATGGGCTGTTTGAGATTGCAGGCTACGCTCGTCCGGTACGATCTTGCCGTATAAACGGACTTGCTTGACCGGATTCTGGCGGGATACCTTGGAGGTTTGTACGTCCGCTAAGGCTGCTGCTTCTTCCGAAAGCTGAATGGCGTTGGGATCGATGGCCTTGTCGGAGAAGGAGCTCTTACGTACAGGGATCAAATCCATGGCGCAGATAGGGCATTTACCCGGCTTGTCTTGGCGAATTTGGGGATGCATGGAACAAGTCCACTCGCCGGCCTCGTTCTGTTGGAGGTCGTGGCCATGCGTAGGGTCGTGAACTTCCGTGCCGGTCTCGCTCGCTTGTGACGTATGGCTGTCGGTATCGGAGTTATGGAACAGGAGCCAGCCCAACAAGAGGCCGCCCGCTAGGAACAGGATATATATCAGGTACTTGGATTTTACGGTTTCATTTGTATTTTTCATTTTCTTATTCGTTTACAGAGGTGGATATTAATTTCTCGATTCCGGCGATTTGGGTATTATATTCCGCTATCGCTTCGCTTTTCTTCAAGTGATAGTCCAACATTTGTCGCTCCACTTGGATCACGTCGGTCAAGGTCGTACTTCCTGTCGAGAATTCCCGGACGATCAGTTGGTAGGTGGCCAACGATAGATCGTATTGTTTCTGGTACAAATCGATTTTCCGTGCGGCATCTTCCAATTGCTGGGTAATACGGATATACTCGGCTTGCAGTTGGTTCATCGTGTTCTCGTACTTCAACTCGCTGGATTTCCAATAATGCTTGCTTTCCCGTTGCTGTGCGTTATATTTCTTACGGAAGATAGGAAGGCTGATCTTTAGCATGGGCATGAACATATCCTTTCCGTTCATACCGGACATAGAGCCCATAGACATATCCTCCGGTTTCTTCCCGATCAAGGAATACTGGAGGCCGATACCTAGCATGGGGTAACTCATTTTCTTGTCCATCTCCGCCTTGGCCCGGTAAGCGTTTCCTTCCGCCTCCAGCATGGTAAGCATGGGGTTGTTGGAGATGACGCTGTCAAGAGCCATCGACTCACCCCATGAGAGAGGAAGCCGTTCCAACGAGTCGGGGACGGAAATCGGGGTAGCTAGCGACTGATTGAGCAACGTATTAAAAGCAGCCTCGGCCGTTTTCCGTTGCGATAACAAGGAGGCTAGCGTATTCTCCAGTTCTACCTTCTCCATCTGGATTCGCAGTACGTCCGACATTCCGCCCATGGAGTTGCCACTTCCCATAGAGCCTCCACCCATAGGGCTACCGCCGGACATTCCGGACATCGTACTACCGGATGCTCCCGTGCTTTGTACCGTAGGGCTTCCCATGCTACTGCCTCCCATACCCGACATACCTCCACCGGATACGGCGGGAGGAGTCGATGGAGCAGAAGATACGGGGGAGGGTAGGACGGAGGAACCGCCCGCCTTCGCCGACGGAGCGGAGAAGCGGTTCAATGCCAACTGTTCCAACTGGTCTAGCAGACGAAGGTTCGCCTGCGTATTTTTATATTGCTCGCTGATATTGCAAAGCTGGTACCATTGACTCTTCACCTCGTAATACAGGTTGTTGCGACTGTTACGGAATTGTTCGTAAGCCATCCGGGCCATCTCGGTCGCCTCGTTGCGGGCCGCCTTCCGGGTACCGAACCAAGGGAACATTTGCATCAAGGTGAAATCCGCTATTTGCTTTCCGGACAAGATCTCCATCGGTTTCAGGAAGAAACCGATCTCCAGTTCCGGGTCCGGATAGGCTCCGGCTTGCGGGACTTTCTCCAAAGATGCCTTATACAGGGAGAAGTCGGCGTTGATCTGCGGATTGTTACGTGCCGCCAGTTCCAGATAATAGCCTAAACTATCGGCCGGCTGGGAGTAAGCGAAAAGGACGTTTAGCATCCCCAGTACACCTGCCATGGTGATTGATCTGATTCTTTTATATCTCATAAGTCGTTACCTCCTCTTGAATTTTATTCTTTTGTTCTTTCTTTATAGCGTTCTCCCGCCACCAGCATTGCAGGACGGGAACGACAAACATGGTCATACTCTGGATCAGCATTCCTCCGAACGTAGGGATAGCCATCGGTACCATGATATCCGCCCCCTTACCGGTAGAGGTAAGTACGGGGAGCAAAGCGATCAGGGTAGTGGCTGTAGTCATGGCCGCTGGGCGTACCCGTTTCAGTCCGGCGGCTACTACCGCTTCCCGGATATCGTGCTTGGTGCGGGGGTCTCGCTCGAGGAATACATGATGGATGTAGGTTCCCATCAATACCCCATCATCCGTAGCCACACCGAACAAGGCGATGAAACCGACCCAGACTGCCACGCTCAGATTGATCGTGTGCATCTGGAAAAGATCCCGCATATTCTCTCCGGCGATGGAGAAGTTCATGAACCAATCCTGTCCGTAAAGCCATAGCAAGATAAAACCTCCGGCGAAGGCCACGAACACCCCGGAGAAATGGATCAGTGAGGCAGTGACCGTCTTGAATTGAAAGTATAGAACCAGCAGGACGATCAACAAGGCGAGGGGAACGACGATCATCAGCCGGCTGGTGGCACGCTCCTGCTGCTCGTAATTGCCGGCGAACTTATAGGATACGCCGGGATCAAGGTTCAACTCGCCCTCCTTTATCTGTTGCTCAAGGATGCGGGAAGCCTCTTTCACGACATCCACTTCCGCCTTCCCCGCCAGTTTGTCGAAGATGACGTAGCCTACCAAGAAAGTGTTCTCGCTTTGGATCATCTGCGCTCCACGGGTATAGTTGATATCGGCTAGCTCTTTAAGCGGGACTTGCGCCCCAGTGGCGGTCGGTACGAGGATCATACCTAGCGCCTCCGGATTATCTCGAAGTTCACGAGCGTAGCGTAGGCGCACCGGGAAACGTTCCCTGCCTTCCACAGTGCGGGTCAGTACCATGCCACCGACAGCGGCACTTAATATCTCTTGCAAGTCCTCCACGTTTACGCCGTAACGGGCCATATTCTCACGGTTCAGTTCGATCTCCAGATAAGGGGCGCCTACCGCACGGTCGTAAAATACGGAAGAGGGGATAACGGAGGGTACCTCTTTCAATGCCTTCTCGATCGCCTTTCCGGCTTTCTCGATCGTCTCCAGATCCGGGCCATACACCTTGATACCCATCGGGGCACGCATACCGGTGGATAACATGACGAGACGGGCCTCGATAGGCTGCAGCTTCGGGGCGGAAGTCAATCCCGGAAGATGGGTGACGTTCACGATCTGTTGCCAGATATCGTTCGTGTTCTTGATCTCCGGTCGCCATTGGCGGAAGTAATCGCCTTTAGCGTCTGGGATCAGGCTGTCTGAGGGAATCAGCCGGAAACCGTCTTTGGGGTTATATACGCCTCCATCTTTTAGGAGATACTCCCCTTGCCGGTTTACCTTGAAACGTTCCCTTTTCCCGTCCTCATTCAGGATATATTCCGGACGGTAGTTGATCGTATTCTCGAACATCTGTACCGGCGCTGGATCGAGGGCGGAGTTTACACGGCCCCATTTACCGATGGCGGTCTCCACCTCGGGGATAGAGGCCAGCCGTTTGTCGAGCGCCTCTATATAATCAAGGTTTTGCTCGATACCGGAATGCGGCATGCTAGTCGGCATCAGTAGGAAAGAACCTTCGTTCAGGCTAGGCATAAACTCCTGTCCGATGCCTCTCCATATCCAGAAACCGAATACGATGGTAGCTCCCGGAATCAACATGAATTTCCAGCGGTTATCCAAGCACCAGCGCAATATCCTCTCATAATAAATAACGAGCAGCCACAGGATGCTTAGGATGATGGCTACGCAACCCGCCACGAACAATATATTGGGGAGCATCCCTTTTTGCGGCCCCATCGGCAACCATTCCTCGGATAGGTAATAGATCGTGACAAAGAGGGTGATACCGATATTGATATAAGTGCTCATTTGAGGCTTCTTCCAATAACCGGACAATAGATTATTCACCCCGACTGCCGTTAGCCCGATAGCCGGAATACTTCCATAAATAATAAGTAAGGCGATTCCGGCCACGATCAACAGGTAATTCAGTATTTTCCGTATCAGCCTTGAATGGATCTTTATCGAGAACAACCAATACGATAGGGAAGGAAGCAAGATTAATCCCAGCACGAAGGCGGAAGCCAAAGCATATGTCTTGGTATAGGCCAAAGGCGAGAACATCTTCCCTTCCTGCGCCTCCATGGTGAAGACGGGGAGGAAGCTGACGATCGTCGTGATCATCGCTGTGCTGATTGCCCCGGACACCTCGCTTACCGCCTTATAAATAAGGTTGACAAACGCCTTTCCCCCCTGTATATGCCTGTTCTCGGGCATCTCCCGGTAACGGATGATACTTTCCACGAAGACGACCCCTACATCCACCATCACGCCAATGGCGATCGCTATACCCGATAAAGCCACGATATTCGCCGCTACCCCCGTATAACGCATGATGATGAACGTGGCGAGCACCGCTATCGGTAGCATGCTGGCGATAACGATAGAGGCCCTCAGATTGAGCACCAGCACGATGATGACGATCACGCAGATCAATATTTCGTGGGAGAGGGCGGTCTCCAACGTCCCGATCGTCTCCTTGATAAGCCCCGTACGGTCGTAGAACGGCACGACGGTTACCTTGGAGACCGTCCCGTCCGCCAGTACCTTCTGGGGCAATCCCGGTTCCATCTCCTTGATCTTCGCCTTTACGTTATTGATACCCTCCAAGGGGTTGGAGCCATAGCGGGCTACGACCACTCCGCCCACGGCCTCCACACCCTCCTTGTCCAGCCCTCCCCGTCGGGTTCCGGGGCCGATATTCACGAACGCCACGTCCGATATGCGAACCGGTACGCCTTCCCGAACGGTGATGACGGCATTCTCTATATCTTTTACATTCTTGATATACCCCAAGCCCCGGATCAGGTACTCCACCTTGTTGATCTCCATCGTCTCGGCGCCGATATCGAGGTTGCTCTTCTTGATGGCATTCATGATATCCATCACGGAGACGTTGAAGGCATACATGGCATCCGGGTTCAACTCGATCTGGTACTCCTTCACGAAACCGCCCGCCGAGGCAACCTCGGATACCCCCTCGGCGGAGGATAAGGTGTACTTGACGTAGAAATCCTGTATCGTACGCAACTCCTCGGCGTTCCAGCCTCCGGTAGGTTTACCGGTCTTGGGGTCCCGTCCTTCCAGCGTATACCAATAGATCTGCCCGAGGGCGGTAGCGTCCGGTCCCAAGGTAGGCTGTACGCCTTCCGGCAAAGTTCCCGGAGGCAGGGAGTTCAGCTTCTCCAATATACGGGAACGGCTCCAGTAGAACTCTATATCGTCATCGAAGATAATGTATATGAAGGACATCCCGAACATGGAGGAACTACGGATCGTCTTCACTCCCGGGATACCTAAAAGAGAGGTGGTCAGCGGATAAGTGATCTGGTCTTGTATATCCTTCGGCGAGCGGCCCATCCATTCCGTGGCCACAATCTGCTGGTTATCGCCGATATCGGGGATGGCGTCTACCGGAATCGGATTCCGGGGAATGATCCCCCCGTGCCAATTGAAGGGAGACGTGGAGATGCCCCATACGATAATCAGCACTAGTAAAAGTAAGGTTACCACCCTGTTCTCAAGGAAGTAACGAATGATTCTATTTAACATTTGAATGAGCTTTTATGATTTGAAAACATATGAGAACGCTTATTTGTTCGTCTTTGAAGGCAAGCGATCACATGAGTACTCGTGATGCTTTACGCCAGTACTCGCAATGGATTACTCCAGTATTTGCAATGGATTACTCCAGTACTTGCGGTGGATTACTCCAGTACTCGCAATAGATTACGCCGGTACTCGTGCGTAAACAGACGTAAATCGCCTTTTAAAAAGGAAGCCTATACGCTAAATCAAAAAAGTACAATGATGGACGAATAACGGGATAGCGCTATTCTCCTTGGGTGGATTAATAAAGGGATTGGAACGTGTTGTCTCGTCTCGCCCGGCGATCTTATAGGAGTCGAGTAGATCGAACAACAAAACTACAGCGACAGGAGCGGACAATTGCACGAGCGTATTCGCCACATCCTGATCGACGGATAACTTAACATATTCCGTCTCGGTAGAGCAGCGCTTATGGGACGTGCCCGCCTCACCGCAACTGGGACAAGTGTCAAGATACTGCAAACTCACCTCCGCCAACTTACCCATACAATAATGGTAATTCAGCGCAAACCCGGAGGAAACCCCGAGGTAAAGAACAGCGAGTATGAACAATAAAAATCTTCTCATCCCAAATAATATATTCCGCAGATATATGAATATTTTTTGAACGGGCAATAGGGTGGAAAAAGTGCTCGTAGGGTTGTTAAAATCAGAACCTTTTCTTTATAGCCTTGTTCAAGGTAGGTAATTAATCTAAACAAAACACATTTATGAGACTATTTGTACAAGGAGCAGTATTACTGCTAGGTATGGGATTCTTATCGGCTCCCGCTAAGGCTCAAAAGGTGGTCATCGAGGATGACGTGCCAAATTCGATAGTCCTTGTCAGCCAAGACAAGGCAGGTGATGAAATCGTGAGGATAATGAATGAGACGCAGAGCCCTCGTTTCCACGACCCGAAAGCCCCCCGCTTCGTATTGACCGATCGTAAGGGACGTTTCGCCTTGGGTATCGGCGGTTACGTGAAGGCTACGGCGGAGTATGATTTCGGCGGGATCTCGGATGATGTCGATTTCTATCCGTCCATGATCCCGAATGGTGGGCAGAACTACGTCCGTAACCAGTTCCAGATGGACGCTACTACCAGTACGATATTCTTGAAATTAGTGGGTCGTACCAAACACCTCGGGGATTTCGTCGTGTATACGGCGGGTAACTTCCGGGGAGGCAGCAAGGTCTTCGAGCTCCAGAACGCCTATGTGTCTTTCCTTGGTTTCACGATGGGTTACGATTATAGTACCTTCATGGATCTGGCCGCCCTTCCGCCCTCGATCGATTATGCGGGGCCTGCCGGACAGGTTTTCAGCCGTGCCACCCTGTTACGCTATGAGCGTGCTTTCGGTAAGGGATGGAAAGCGGGTGTAGGTATCGAGATGCCAGTGGTGGATGGCATCACGAACCAAAGCGTGAATATCAGTAACCAACGT
>UMCV01041906.1_pt1 | contig 10098 bp, 7 predicted proteins | sample 1964311 | NCBI WGS metagenome assembly UMCV01 (sample SAMEA4835976, study PRJEB28245) | human gut metagenome | biome: gut microbiome; material: fecal sample | place: Denmark | collected 2008 | reverse complement strand
TTTTTCTTATGAAATTTTATACATAAATATAAAATATATTTTAAGAGATTAATTAAAAATTAAATATAATCCATATAGAAGATATGGAATATCGTATTTGATAATTGATAATTCTGCAAATTATTTATGTTATTATAGCCAAAGCAATATTAATGAATTAGATAAATTAACAAATTGACTATCTAATATTTAAATCGCCACTTACATATAATTTAGTGGTGATTTTTTATGAACATTTATCTCATGATATTAAAGGCTACGGATTTTACAAAAATATGTTAAAAAGTTTAAAATAATAAACACAATATACAAAAATAACTAAATAATAAGCAAAAAAATTAAACAATTCGATTGATTAATTTGATAAAAAGATATATAATAATATTGAGGTTATAATTATGAAATATTTAAAAGAATTATCGGGTTTAAAATTGTTTAATAGGAAAGAAGTAGTAAATATTTGTGGAAGCATTCATAATGCTAATTATATTTTAAAATCATATATAGATAAAGGGTATATAACAAGAATAAAAAAAGATTATTTTGTCATTAATGATCTAGTTAATGATACACCTGCTGCAAATAAATATGAAATTGCATGTGGCTATGGTGATAACGATTTTATTTCGCATCATAGTGTTTTTGAATATTATGGGTTGAATAATCAAGTTTACAATACTATTGATGTCACAACAAACACATTTAAACGATCCTTTGTTTTTGATAATATTTTATACAAATATCACAAAAGTGATATTTCAATTCAAGTGAATAATTTGGCTGGAATAAAGATTAGTAGTATTGAAAGAGCAATTGTAGATTGTATCAAAGATAGTACTAATTTTGAATATTATGAGTTGTTAGAATGTATAAATAATATTAATGCAATTGATGTTTCAAAAGTAATGAAATATCTAGAAATTTTAAATAACAAATTGTTATATAAAAAAGTTGGGTTTGTTTTAGAAAAATATAAAGAAGTATTTAATATAAGCGATGAATTTTTCTTTGAATGTAAGAAAAGAAGTGGAAATACAATTGGTTATTACAATTTACATGCAAAAGACTCATTAATATTTAATGCAAAATGGCGTTTGTTTGTTTATAAAGATATGGAGGAATTTTAATGTTTTCATATACAAAAAAAGAAATTGTTATGTTAGCACAAGAATTAAACGTTCAAAAACAAACACTAGAAAAAGTATTAAGACTTATTGATGTTTTAGACTTTATCAACACAGATAAATACTTAAAAGAAAAACTTGCATTAAAAGGTGGGACAGCTATTAATTTGACATTTTATAATTACTTAAGATTAAGTGTTGATATTGATTTGGATTACATTGGATCTATTGATAGAGAACAAATGATAATAGATAGAGGTTTAATTGAAACGAAATTATTAAATTATATGCAAGAATCTAATATGCAATATCGCAATGATAAAACAAAGAAAACTCACGCTTTAGATTCTTTTGTTTTCAATTATTCAAGTATGTTTAATGCTAAAGATATGGTAAAAGTGGAAATAAATTATATGAATAGAGTTCATTTGTTTGATTGCGAAAAAAGAAGAATAACTCTACCAGCAAAAAATGACATAGAAGTTTTAACATTAAATAAGTTTGATTTGTTTTCATCAAAAATGACTGCTTTAATATATAGAACAACTATTAGGGATGTTTATGATATTAATAATATGATTAAAAATAGAACTATAAATAATGACGGATTTATCTTATTTAAAAAATGTTTCATTTTCTATTTGTTATTATCTTCTGAAAATAAAATTGATATGAAGACATTGTTTGAAAAATGTAAAAAACGAATGAATGCTTTTATAGGAAAAAGAGTTCCACAATATTTAACAGCAACATTAAAACTTAACGAAAAGTTCGATATTAATACTGCAGTAAATAATATTAGTATTTTACTAGATACAATTATAGAGAGTATTATCAATGATGATGATGAAATGGCTTTTATAAAGAGTTTTCCTAATATTTCTGTACAACTTTTTGAAAATGATTTAATTGATGAAAAAATCAAAAATCATCCTATGATTAATTGGAAACAATCTTTACTAAAATAAAGTTAAAAACACTGTGATTATTCCTGCTTTCGAATTAGAAAAATTAAAGATTTAAACCAAATAATTAAGCTAATTTCTAATATTAATATCACCACTTACATATAATTTAGTGGTGATTTTTTTATGAATATTTATCTTATTGGCATTAAAGGAACAGGGATGTCCGCTTTAGCTTGCTTACTTGCTGATTTGGGGCATCATGTTCGGGGGAGTGATGTTTCTCGATACATTTTTACACAAGAAAAATTAAAAGAAAAAGGAATTATTTGTGATTCTTTAGAAGACTCAAAATATGATCAATATCCATATGTTGTCTTAGGGAATACTTTTTGGAAGCAATCATTGGTTGAACAGTTAAAAAAAGAAAAGAAAACGATTTTTACCTATCAAGAAATGATTCGCTATTTAGCCAACCAATATCCATCCATTGCCATTTGTGGAACGCATGGGAAGACAACGACAGCACATCTAATTGAAACGATGTTAGGTGCAAATCATATTTGTAGCTATATCATTGGAGACGGAGAAGGAAAAGGGGAAAAAGATGCTGATTATTTTATTTTTGAAGCCTGTGAATATGAAGATAATTTTTTAAATTATACACCCAATATCATTGTTTTAAGTAATATTGATTTTGATCATGTGGATTATTTTAAAAGCCAAAAACAATATAATCAAAGTTTTTTAACATTTTTAAATCAATGTAAAGATTTTGTCATTCTTAATCAAGATGATGCCATTACAATCGCATTAAAACCTTTTATTCATAAACCATATTATACTTATGCCATTGAAGCACAGGCAGATGTCATGGCAAAAGAAGTTGTTTTTAATGAACAAGGAGTTTCCTTTATCATTGAGTATCAAAATCAACGGTCTGAACGAATGATTTTACCCATTTATGGCAAACATTTATTTTATGATGCCTTATCTAGTATTGCTTTGGGATTAATTCTTCATCAAGATTTAAAAACAATGATTCAAAGTTTATCTTTTTTTAAACCTGCTCATCGAAGATTCAATATTAGTGAAGTGCAAGACAACGTAATTGTGGATGATTATGGCCATCATCCATTTGAAATTCAACAAACGATTTTATCCATTAAACAAAAATATCCGCATAAAAAATTGAAAGTTGTTTTTCATCCCGATCGGTATAGTCGAATCCAATATTTTTATCAACAGTATGTGGATATTTTTCAAACCATTGATGAAGTCTATATCATTCCATTTATAGGTACTTTACCGCATTCTAAAGAAGAAGCGTTACTAACTCAATTTTTAAAATATCCAAACATTCATTTTATTCAAAAGGATATTTTTGAAAAAGAATACCACGATGTTGTTTTCCTATTTACGGGGTCAAAAGATATGTCTTATTTAATACAACCCTTCTTAAATCATTTATCATTGAAAAAAACATATAGATAAAGGGACAATTTCATAAAAATTTTATTGTGATTTGAAATGAATTTCAATTTTTGTTCAACTTTTCTTATTTGATTCATTTTACTAGAAACGACCACATTTTTGTAGTATTATAATAATTGAAAGATGGTAGATATCGTGTATAAAAACGAAAGGGAATTTGTTGAATATAAATCTGTCTTTAATGATAGTCTTACCAAAGAAATTGTTTCGTTTTTAAATACGCATTTAGGAACGATTTATATTGGTATTACCAATGAGGGAAAAATAATTGGTGTACAAAATCTTGATGAAACGTTGAGAAAAATTAGTGATATTATTACGGATCAAATTTTACCAAATCCACAAAGTTATATTAAAGTGGTCTCAAAAGAAATCAATGAAAAAGAAATAATTCAAATAGAGGTAAAAAAAGGGAATGCGCTTTATTATATAAGAAAATATGGGCGTAGTACAAAAGGATGTTATATGAGAATTGGTTCTAGTTGTAAAAGCATGACAGAGGAACAAATTGAAAATCTTTATTCATCCTATATTCTTTTACCCGAAAAACAAATGAATGACATTTCGGTTTTAAGAAATGACTTTACTTTTGTTAAATTTAAAAACTATCTTACTGCCAAAGGAATTCATTACAATGAATTCAACTTTTTAAATAATTTTAGTTTAGTTACATCGGAAGGTAAATTTAATCTTTTAGGAGAATTGCTTGCCGATGAAAATAAGATATCTATTAAAGTTGCAGTCTTTAAAGGAAATGATAAATCTTATTTTCTTAAAAGAAATGAATATGGGAATACTTGTTTAATTTATGCGTTAGAACAAGTTTTGAATTATTGTGAATCTTTAAATGAAACTTATGTAGATTTAAGTGTTAGTCCTAGAAGAGAAAAAAAGATGTTTAGTTTTGAGGCTTTTAAAGAAGCGTGGATTAATGCATGTGTGCATAATAAATGGGTAGATGGAGTTCCACCAGCAGTATATTGGTTTGACAATCGAGTAGAGGTTATTTCTTATGGAGGAATTCCAAAAGGGTTAACAAAGGAAGAATTTTTATCTGGTAAAACAAAGCCGGTAAATCAAGAGTTAATGAGTATTTTTTTACAATGTGGTATTGTGGAACAATCGGGACACGGGGTTCCGATTATTGTTAGAGAATATGGAGAAAAAGCTTATAGATTTTCTGAAAGCTCAATAACCGTAGTGATTCCCTTTGATAAAAAAGGTTTTGAGGAACAAAAAGAAAATGCTACTACCCAAGAAACCACCCAAGAAACTACCCAAGTGAAAATTTTGAATTTGATTAAAATACATCCTAGTATCACAAGAAATGAAATGGCTAAAGCACTCAAATTAACACCTGATGGCATTAAGTATCACTTAAATAAATTAAAAAAAGCAAAAGTGATAGAACATGTGGGTTCAACCAAAGCAGGAAAATGGATTATAAAAAGTAAGAAATAGACAAACTTACTTTTTTTAATCAAAAGGAAACAAGGACGATGTTTTTTTTACAGTAACTTACCATTAAAAAAAACAAAAAAATATGTTATACTTTGATTGGTGATTTTTTCATGGGAAAAGAAAAAGTTTTAGTCAGTGCTTGTCTATTGGGTAAAAATTGTAAATATGACGGCAAAAACAATAAAAATGAAAAAATCATATCGTTTTTAAAAGATAAAGAAGTTATTCTAGTTTGCCCAGAAGTAATGGGTGGTTTATCAACGCCTAGACTAAAAAGTGAAATTATTACTTTAGAGAATCAAATCAAAGTCATCAACGAAAGAAACCAGGATGTTACTTCTTATTTTGTTCAAGGAGCAAAAAGTGCTTTAAAAATTGCTTTAGAACAAAAAATTGATTATGCAATTTTAAAAGAAAAGAGCCCAAGTTGTGGCTTTAAAAAAAGATATGATGGCACTTTTTCTAAAAAAATCATTGAAGGAAGCGGCATTTTTGCTCAACTTTTAAAAGATTACCACATTAAAATTTTAACAGAAGAAGATTTTTAGGAGGAAGAGAAAATGAAAAAAGGTAGTTTACTTATATTATTATTAACGATTTCTTTGTTGAGTGGATGTCAAAATACAAATATAAATTCGTCTCATTCGAATACGATGCCTTCAAGTTCAACAACATCCAATTCTTCAAGTTCTTCAAGTTCTTCAAATTCATCAAGTACGTCAACGACAAATCCTTCTGAGGATATAGAAAAAGAAGAACTAGATCAATTGTTTGAAGAAGAGGCCTATATTCCATTGGTAATTACTTCTTCAATATCTTTGCCTCAAACGCTTCCTACTTATCATTATCCTCTTGAATGGGAAATCATCGATGGACAAGAAACATTAAATTTATCAAACTTTGTCTTATCTTTAAAAGATAATGATAACATTGTGGATGGAGTTCACGCTATCCAAGTATCTATTGACGTTTTAGACTATCAATATACTTATTATTGTACTTCTCATCATCAAAATTATCATCAACTACCGATTATTGATATTCATACCGAAAATGAAGCCTTTCCTGAAAATAAAGAAGATTACGTAGATGGTACAATTTCAGTGATTAACTACGAAAACGAAGAATATTTGATTGATATATTAAATGCCGAAATGGGCATTCGTTTACGTGGAAATTCAACGATGGCAGCATTGAAAAAACCATTCCGCATTAAATTTGAAGAAAAGCAATCTCTATTTGGTCTTCCTAAAGCAAAGAGTTGGGTTCTACTTGCTAACTATTATGATAAATCAAATCTTCGTAACTATTTAGCTTATACTTTTGCAAATCAATTAGACAATTTAGATTTTCAACCTTCTTCCATTTTTGTAGAAGTACGTTTTAATGATGATTTTTTGGGATTATATCTTTTAAGTGAACACATGCAAAGTGGAGAGGGAAGAGTTGATATTGAAGATGATGTGGATAGTCAAGGATATCCTAGTTATTTCTTTGAACTTAATGAAAGAGCAGATGATGCAGAAGAAAATTTAACTGAAGATGTCGACTATTTTATTACCGATTATTCTAAAAACTTTATTTATGAATATAAATATCCGGAAGGAGCAACTGCAGAGCAAAATCAATATATTAAAAACTATATGATGGAAACAGATCAAGCAATTATGAATTTAGACAATTATGAAGAATATATTGATGTTGATTCTTTTATTGATTATTACATTGTTCAAGAATTATTTAAAAATGTAGATGTTGGTTCAACTAGCCAATATTATGTAAAATATGCAAATGGAAAATTACACATGGGGCCTGTTTGGGATTTTGATATTAGTTTAGGAGTGATTGGTGGCCCTGATTACAATCGTTATTTGTCAACGGATTTATGGGTTAGAGAAAGAGATTATTGGTATAATTCTTTATTTAATGATCCAGCATTTTTAACACGGGTTCAACAACGATATACGCAAGTGCATGATTTGATATTGAATGTTTATAATTCCATTGATGATTTAACAGAATCGCTACAAGAAGCACAAGAAGCAAATTTACAACGTTGGCCTTTATCTTATTTAAATAATCCTGATTTATGGATTGAAACACATTATCATGAAAATTATTCTTCATTAACCTCTTTAGAACAACACTATACTTATTTAAAAGATCATTTAAGTGCTCGGATAGATATATTAGATCAAGCATATTTATTATAGGTAGAATTTATGCGCATTCAAGATTGGCAAAAATTCAATGAACAACATTTAGTGATTGTAGATAAAGAACAAAAAGAAGAATTGGTTTTATCCTTTTTTAAACATGCTTTTTTGCCACAATTTAAGATATTTACTTTTGAAGAATTGAAACAATTTTTAACTTACTCATTGTCCGAAGAATTGATTTTGCAATTTGCTCAAAAAAATCAGTTAAGCATGGAGAATGCTTGGATTTATTTGAATCATTTAAGTTATATCCAAGAAAATAAAGAATATGTATCTTTTCGTTTGCAAGAGTTGCAAAATTTAAAAAAGAAAAATGCAGATCTTTTAGCTACAGGTAAAAGTCATCTCCAATTTTTAAAAGGGAAAACGGTAGTAGTTTATCAAAATCAAAAATATTTTAAAGAAATTGAAACACTTTGTCAGGTGTATCAATTAAAATGTTTAAAAGTAGAAGACCCAAAAGTTTCTTTAAAAGAAAAAGAAGTTTTTTGCTTTGATTCTATTGAAGAAGAAGTGGAATATGTTGCTGTTTCTATCGCTCAATTAATTGAAAAAGGAATAAATCCATCTAAAATTAAATTGTGTTATGCACAGGATAATTTAGCTTATCAAATTGAAAAAATATTTAAATTCTTTCGTTTGCCGGTTGTTTCAAAACCAAGTAAATATATTGAGATTCCTTTTTATAAACAATTTTTAGAAATATTAAAACTTCATTCTTCAGTAAAAGAGGCCATGGATTGTTATCAAAAACAATTAGAAAACACGATTGATGAAGATAAAATCCAACAATTGATGACAATTTGCAATCAATGGATTCATTTAAAGCATGAAGATTTTATTTTAGTATTAGAATATTATTTTAAAACGCATACGATTAATCTTTTTCAAGCAGGAATGATAGAAAAAATCAGTTATCATCAAAAAGTATCGAATGATTGCTATGTTTTTGTGTTGGGACTAAATCAAGGAATAATTCCTCAATCATTTAAAGATGAAGATTTTTTTAGTGATGTTGAAAAAAAAGAATTACATTTGACTACAAGCGAGGAAAAAAATCAAATAGAATTAGAAGATTTGAAACGTTTTTTTGCTGAAACAAAAAATCTTTTTATGTCTTACCATTTAAAAGAAAACAACAAAGTTTGTTATCCAGCTATATTGATTGATTTATGGCATTTTATCGTCAAAAGACCGACTTTAAGTATTTATGATTCTTATAGTGCAAGTTATGATCAAATTAAACTAGCAGATGCCTATGATAAAAATACTCAAAATGCAATGATAAAAGTTTTAGAGGAAAACTACCTAATTGATTATTGTCAATATCAAAATCAATTTCGTATTCAAAATCATCAAACCTTCATTGATGCGATTCAAAAAGAAAAAATCACTTTGAGTTATTCAACAATGAATACTTTTTTTCAATGTCCTTATCAATATTATCTTTCACAAATTTGTTTGTTTAAAGATAATCAATCCACTTTTAATCAAGAAATAGGAACGTTATTTCATTTTATCTTGGCGAATGAAAAAGAAATTGGTTTTGATTGGGAAAAAAATTATGATCATTATTTTGATAATCAAAGAATTTTATCGTCAAAAGAAAAATTTTATCTTACAAAATTAAAAAAAGAGTTACAATTTTTAATTTCTTTTAATCATGAAATGGAAAACCATACACATTTCAAAAAAACATTATGTGAGCAAAAATTGTTGGTTTCCTATGATAATCCTATGATTTTACCTATTAAAGGATTTATCGATAAAATGATGATTTATGAAGATAATCAAGCTACTTATTTTGCTTTAATTGATTATAAAACAGGAAATCCAACACTTTCTTTAAAACATTTGCAATTTGGTTTATCCATGCAGCTTCCTGTTTATTTATACTTAATAAATCATAATAGAAAGCGATCACAAGATTTAGTGGTTGGTTTTTACTTACAAAAAATCATTCCTGAATTGAATAAATATCCTCAAGATAGTAATGAAAATCAACGGACAAATCTTAAACTTCAAGGATATACTATCGCTTTAAAAGATAAAGTTGCATTACTAGACGATACATATAATTCATCACAATGGATTAAAGGTTTAAAAACGAAAAAAGATGGGTCTTTTTATCAAACTAGCAAAGTATTAACATTAAAAGAAATGGAAGATATTTCAAAATTAGTGGAAGAAAAAATCAAAGAAGCGTCTTTTGCAATTTTATCGGGAGATTTTAAAATTCAACCTAAAATTATTAATCATAAAAATGAAAGCTGTAAATATTGTGAGTATCAACACATTTGTCGTGTAAAAGCAAATGATTATCTATATTTATGGATTAAAGAAAAAGAAGGTGAACACGATGAGTAAAGTTCAATGGACAAACGAACAAGCCTTAGCCATTTCCTTAGAAAATCAAAATATCATGGTTAGTGCAGGAGCTGGAAGTGGGAAAACAGCTGTTTTAACTACGAGAATTGTTCAAAAATTAAAAAAAGGCATTCATGCTCAACAATTACTAGTCTTGACTTTTACTAATGCAGCAGCCGCTGAAATGAAAAATCGTGTGCTTCAAAAGATGAAAGAAGATCCCGATTTAAAAAATAGAGTCCATGAAATAGAACAAGCCTACATTACTACTTTTGATAGTTTCGCCTTATCTATAGTAAAGAAATATCATTATTTATTAAACTTAACACAAGATATTCATATTGTTGACTCTTCCATGATTGATATGCAAGCCATGCAATTTTTAAATATTATTTTTGAAAATCTTTATGAAAAGCAAGATGAAAGTTTTCTAAAAATGATGAATCATTTTACGGTTAAAGATGATAAAGAAATTTTAAATTGTATTTTAAATATTCATAAAAAATTAGATCAAAAAGCAGATAAACA
>UMCV01000981.1_pt1 | contig 10124 bp, 13 predicted proteins | sample 1964311 | NCBI WGS metagenome assembly UMCV01 (sample SAMEA4835976, study PRJEB28245) | human gut metagenome | biome: gut microbiome; material: fecal sample | place: Denmark | collected 2008 | reverse complement strand
CGCCAGCCTTTGGTACTCATTCAGATTCACGTCATATCCTCCCATAGTGCAACGCACGTTTTACTGATAGGCTTTATAAACCGGGCAGGAACCCGCTTATAGGCCATTTCAACCCGTAGCCGGTTCAGCATCCGCCAAAGCAGCCTCCGCAGCTTCTTCTTCACGCTTACGCGCCTCCTTTACAACCTCGCGCACAATGCGCATGTTGTTCCACGTCTTGATGTTGTGCATCGCAACGTTGTATTCGTGTTTCGGGATTTCTTCAAGTGTGGTAATGCCGTAGTCGGCAAGCACGTCCTTCTTGATGATCCCTGCCAGTTTCCGCACGGCCTTGGGGTCGGAAATAGAGGACTTGTCCAGCAGCTCAAGGGTGTGTTCCTTCATGGCCGCGCTCAGATAGCGCACTTGCTGTCTGGTAACAGGCGTATTCAGGCGGATTTGCCGTTCCAGCGCTTCCAGCCGGTCATTCTGCACCTGTTGTGCTGCCGAAAGCTGTTGCAGGGCAGCGGTGTTGTTTTCCAGCAACTTTGCCATAGCTTCCACCAGCGGCCCCATCATCTGCTGCACAATGGCCGGAATTACACTGGTCTGCTCCGGCGTAAGGGTGGACAGGGCCTTTTCATCCATGGATTTCTACCTCCTCGTATGCGATGGTATTCATAGCCTGACGGGCGTTGGCTGCCCAGCCCTCAACGGTGCGCAGCAGCTCGTCGTAGGCGTTCTTCTCGGAAAGCGTCATCGTTCCGAAGGTATGGCCCATATGGGGCATCCTGGCGCACGTCCCGATGAATTGCCGCACAGCGCTGGCGAAAACGTCAATGGTCAGTTCGTCCACCGGCACGCGCTCGGCGTCGCCCTTTGCGGCCACGCTCTGCAAGCTCAGAAGTTCGCTGCGTACGAAGTCGTACTGACGCTGGGCATCTTCGATAAGCTCGTTCTGTTCCTCGATCTCGCGGCTCAGATTGGCATTCTCCTGGCGCAAACGCTGAGCTTCCTGCAAGGCAGCGCGGCCATCATCAGCAACCCGCGTAAGCTCTCGCTGCTGGGCGTCAATGGTGTTCTGCTTTTCCACCAGCTCGTCCATGATATGATCCGGCACTTTGTCAGCTTCCACCTCAAGCTCGGCGGCGCGATCCTCGGCTTTTTTGCGGGCCTTCCTCTCCTCGTCAAGCTCAATGCGCATTTCCTCGCGTACTTTGCGCACGGCTTCCTCAACCTCACGGGTGGACATTTCCGAAACGTCGTGATCGGTCAAGAATTGCTCCTCTGTACCGGCAGGCAGGGCGAGGAGCTTGAATATTTTGCCGCGTTCGCCGATCTGAGCGACGGCGGCGTTGTTCCCGAAGCGGGCGTATGCCTGCATGAATACCTGTGCATAGCGCACGCTGCAACCGGCGTTCTCCCTGATCCACTGCTCCCATTCGCCATGCTTGACCAGAGGCTTTGCCTCCGTCAGCACGCGGCCAAGCTGGATCATGCCGTTGGCGATGCTTTTTGCGTAATACTGGGCCTCTTGTGCAAGCCCTCCAAGCACCGCGATTTCGGTGCTGTTCTGAGTGGTAATTTCGTTCATCTGCCATTATCCTTTCTCTGTATTTCAGGGCGAAAACCCTTGTAAATACTTGTGTTTTGTGGTATAATAGCAACGGAGATTGATGCAAGTCGAGCGATTTCCACCGTCCGTAGCTATTGCGAGTAGCTGCGGGCATTTTTTATTGCATTTTTCGCAATTCCTTGTAATCACTCGGCGGAAGCGGCAGGGATAACCAGTGCGTAAGGTCGCTGTTCCAGTCGAATTGATGGAATCCCGTTATGCTGATGTCGCCATGGCTGCTCCTTGCCAGGACGCAGTTGAGCGCATCGCTATCTTCCTTGGTCGGCTTTCTTTCCGTTGCCGCGATCCACGGGGCCTTGATTCCTTCCGAAAGGCGCATCCAGTAGACGTTGAACGAGTTCTTGGGGAAATCGTCCCATCGTGTAAGCATCACGCCCTGATAGGCGTGCCACGCAAACACCTTGCCGGTGGAATCGCCGTCTGTCTCGGCAGGCAGACGGCTCTCCCTGTGAATCCAACCGTTATTCAGATTCTCCATCTGCCGTTTCCTCCGGCAGCTCAACGATCACGCCGCGCTCTGCAAGGGCGTCAATCCAGAATTTTTGAATGTGCTTCTCACAATGGGCCATAGCATCCCACCAGGTCGGGAAACGCCCGTGCTGCTGGCGAAATTTCATCTGGTAGTACAGGCTGTCCCGGTTGTGGGGCTGATCCGGCCTGTGATCCACTGCGCACTCCCGGCATACACCGGGCTTCGGCGGCAAGATCATCACATTCTCAAAGGGGATTTCCTTGACCTTTACCTCGTTGCTCATGCCGTCAGCCCTCCAGCAGATCGCCGAACAGGGGGGGCAGATAGCCAGCCATCACCCGGAGCAGCGGCAGCGCCACCTCGCGCATCTGCGGGTGCGGAGCGCCGGTCGTACCGAGCGCACGCAGTTTGAAGAAATGACGCCATTCGCGGATGTTAGCCGTCATGACGACCTCCGTTTTCGTGCTGGTGGGCAGCACATCACGCGCCATCTGCGGCATATCGCCAATCTCAAGCAGATCGAAGTATGCCTTTTCGCACGCCTCACAGGCTTTCTTCCACACATCGTAGGATGGGGAACCCTCGCGCCAGAAGCAAGGTTCAATCACCGTGATCTCGCTGCCGAACTGATCTTTAGCATAGTTGCAGTAGCGCGTGCTTTCCTGGGCGAAGCTGGCAAGGCGATGCCGCACAAGCTCATGGCTCACGCCGCGATCCACGATGAATCGCACCGTCAGGCTGGCATGTTCCAGCATGGCCTCATGACCGCGAGATATCAGCGCTTTGATGAACGTTTCAGCGGTGTCCTCGCCGATCTTGTACTCGGTTTTGTAGCATACGCGACCCGCCTGCTCGATGGCGCTGTAAATCGCCTTGCGGCTTGCATCGTCCATCTTCTGCGGTCGCATGACCTCAAAACCGGCCCGAATGATTCTCAACCTCAAACACCCTCTTTCGGATTTTGATATGGAGCTACCGGCAGGAATCGAACCCGCGTCTCCTGATTACGAATCAGGCGCTTTCCCTCTAAGCTACGGCAGCGTAGCGCCTGCTTTTTCTGCTCTCAAAGTCAGTTGGGGCAGGCTTCCCGTCCTCTCCGTACAGGACTGCGCGGCGTCGCTCTCCGTCGTGTCGCAGTTGCTATCGGTCTGTGTTCCGTCCGGCTGGCTACGGATGGGCGCGACCCAGCAGCGCACCCGTCTGTCCGAGCTGTCAAGCGTTGCTCACTTCCGCTTTGCCACCGTGCGATGTTGACCGTACCCACGGGATCGTAAGGTTTACTATGCCGCCTTTCGCTCCTGAAAGTCGTTGTCGAAACCTCAAAGACCGTTGTCTACGGACGGTTTTTCGTTGCCCGGTCGTGCCGGGGCGGCTCCCAGGCCGTAGGGAGCTTGCTGAACCGTAAAGCCCTGGTGGAGCAGGAAGGAATCGAACCTCCCGTGCATCCTCCGCACATGTGGAATACTGCACGCCGTCCTTTGGCTGCTCCATGATTGCCCGTCTCTCCGGGCTGTCCCGCAAACCATGCTAAAAGGGCCTTGCGGTTGGTCACTCGTACTCGCATGGTGAACCCCGGTATCATCGCTTCCGTTACTGTTCCGGGTGGCTTCGCCTATGGCTGATCACTCCATAAACGCGGAATGCCATACTGGTGGGAACGAGGGGCATCGAACCTCCATTTTCTCCACGGGCCGCGCTTACATCGAAAGAATGGCTGACCTCGTGGCATACCCGATCCAGACGGGCGTTCCCATGTAATGCCCGTCTTTCCGGGCTGCCAGACAGAGAAAACCGCCTCTTGGTTGACTGTCACAACCGCAATCGACGCCGTGCGGCTTGTGGGGCTTCGTTCAGGACTTCCTATAACCCATCCGCCTACTCTGCAATGCAGTGTCCACGGAGCATTGGCGGAAGGTGAGGGAATCGAACCCCCGGAACGGTTTCCCGTTCGTCGGTTTAGCAAACCGGTGCAATCGGCCTCTCTGCCAACCTTCCATGATGCCGGTCTTTCCCGGCTGCCATCGGTCGGATTACTTGTAAAGCGCCACTGTTCCGAAAGAGGGCGCTCTGGCGCGGCGTGTCGGAATCGAACCGGCTCCTCCTCTCCCTACGGAGCGCTACCCGTCCGGGAGTGGCTTGCACCATACAACAACCCCGCATGAATGCCGGTCTTTCCCGGCTGCCTTGATTTGTGGTATAATGCCTCCAAAAGGAGGCGAGAGAGTGAAGCACACACAATTTCAAGTGCATCGCTATGAATACAATCAGGAAACGATGGAATTGACCGTCACTCAATCCAACGGAACTGTTGTTTATAGCAATGTACGCATCAGCGAATATAACGCCCTAAAATCTGCAATCGACAAAACAGATTTCATTTTGTCGGAAATCAGACCATCCCATCGTTGCTGTAATGCCTGATTAAGAAATTAAGACAGCAATTCGCTTTTCTCCGACAATAGAACCGTATATTCCATCGGCGTGATAGCCTCCGGCAGTCGCGTCGATTTTGTGTTCTTTATCTCCGAAAACTACTGCGCAGGGGCATTTGCGCATAATGGTCGCAATGGCTTCTTTCACTTCATCATCAACCAGATTACAGCCAGAAAGAAATCTGTCGGCATCCCCCTCATATTCATCAGGCACAATGCCAAACATCACATTGAAATGATCCATCGTCACAGCTGCGCCTCCTCCAAATTCTCCCTGCACCACTCAAGGGCAGCGTTATACTTGAGCCATCCCAGCACGCACATCTGATCGTTGGTGCCGAAGCGGAAAACACATGCTTTGCGCTCCCGGCCCTCGGTGTAAAAGGACGCGCCGATCTTGCCATCCCAGGGCGTTTTCTCCTTCTGGCGGCACGTCACGCTCCAAACCCTCGCCACATTCATGACCTTGGAGGCGCTGCCGTCCTTGCACAGCTCCACAATCGCCTTGAGCTGTTCGGGATTGCGGAAAACGAAACGCTTTGCCATGTCATACCTCCTGTATCTCGATCCCCAGGCAGTTTTTCATCTGCCGTCTTTTCAGCCGATAGGTCTTGTCCTTGCGGGTCGCTTCGCTCTTGGCGTCGTATACGGTGTATGTGCCGTCAGCTTCCTGGGTTACGAAATCCGCTATGTACTTCACGCCGCCCGGAAGGTAGAAAACAACCTGGCAGGCAAGGCCGATGTGCTTACCGGCAAGGCATTCCAGCCGCAGCAGCTCGTATACCTGGGCTTCGTGCTTGCTGTCAAAGCGTTTGCCGTCGTATTCGGTTGGCTGATTTCTATACTTCCGTTCCCTCGGTTTGGGATCGGCGTCATAGAGCCGCTGCTGGTTGTTCTCGTCGAGGTCAACAAGAACCGTTTCGCGCTCCTTGTCGTGTCTGGGATTTGTCCGCACATCGGGCATCTTCTGGCCGGTGCGCTTGCAGTAATCCCGGAGCCATTTATCCGAAACATAAAAGGCCATCTTCTACCTCATACCGCCTCGCACGCTTCCTTGTATCTGCGCATACGCTCTGCCAGCAGCTTTCCTATGTCCTGCGTCAACCCCGATGCGGATTCCTCCGCGCCGTCCTCCGCCTTGATGTACAGCGGCACAGCAGGAAGGAAATCGCCGGTCGCCGGATCGCGCAGGGCAGTGACGCCAACCTGGATGAAACGTTCCTGCTTTTCCATAATTACACCGCCTTTGCGCTCATAGGATCACAGCGAGAGAACAGATACCGGGCGTTGTACTCCGGCAACAGAACTTCCATGACCTTTTCCGCTTCCGGGTAAGTGAAGTCGGTAAGGCCCATCAGCTTGTTGTAGGCCGTCTTTTCGGACACGTTCAGGAAGTCCGCAAAGGCTTTGGTGGAAATCCCCTTGGCAGTAAGAACATTCTTGATATTGAGCATAAATTACCACCTCCGAATTACCCTTGCTCGTATATCTGCACCTATCATATACCCTTACTCGTAGTTTGTCAATAGTTTTTTACCGCTGGTCGTATTTTTTTACTTTACAAAACCGCCGCCGATGATATAATAGAGAAGAAAACGCTTCGGAGGTGTGATATGGACTTTTTAGAGAAGGTTAATCTGCTTATGCAGGAGCGCAAACTGAATAGGCATACTCTTTCGGAAGCCTGTGGCATTCCTTATACAACAATAGATGGATGGTTCAAGAAGGGATATGAAGGTGCGAAGGTCAGCACTCTTATAAAACTTGCCGACTATTTCTCCGTAGAACTCGATTACCTGGTCAGGCCGTCTATCACAGATCGTAACTACGGCAGGCAGATTGAAAACATAGGAGCAGATGAAAAAGAACTCCTGACCCTTTATCGCTCCATGAACGATGTGGGTAGGAGTTTGATGCTGACCAACGCACGAACTTTCGCCGGGAATCCCGACATGCAAAAAGAAAGGCAAAGCGCGTCGGCAATATGATATTCGTCGATTTTGAAAGGTAATGTGCTATGAAACGTATAGTTGGTATCGTGGTCGCCTTATTGCTCCTCGCGTCCTGCGCCTTTGCAGAAGGGACGACGGAAAAGAAAAACGCATTTGAGTTTTGCGACATGTATATGCAGCGCTTGTGGGAAATGAAGTATGAGCGCGGATTGGATGCTACGCACGATCTGGCTCACTACATAGGGTACGACGGCCTTTCGTATGCGAATATGTTTGCAGGCGACGGCCAATATTACGTCGAAGTGCCTGCGGGAACGCTCCTTGTTTCCGTTCCTGACTTTAGCGTGATCCAACTTAGAATGCAGCTCGTAGCCTACAACCGCAGCGACGCAGAGAAGGAAACCGACATGATCCGGGCGGCAGTAGCTTTTGCAGCCCTTGAGTATGACAGGCTTGACGATTATTCCTATCCGCTTCTGCATCAGATTGACCCGACGAAGCCAGAAAACGTCATGCTTGAAGTAATAGACATCTTCTTTGATGCCGTGAACGGCACATTCAATGACGCCGATCTGATGGATGGCTTTTTCTCGGAGAATGGAAATAAAATCCCATTCATTTCCAGCAACTATGAGTATTCGCTGCAATACATCAACGGTGGCGAGGAAAACCCAGAGGTTGAAGTCGTTTACCTGATCGCTGAATGTAAATAAAAAATCCGCCCAGGCTGCTACCTGTGCGGATCAAACGCAAGGAAAATGCAAACACCACTAAGCACTTTCCGCAGTCAGTATATCACAAGCTGCCTGCGTTGTAAAGTCGGAAAGGATTAAGATTGAACGCTGTAATCTATGCCCGTTTCTCGTCGCACAGCCAGCGGGAGCAGTCCATCGAAGGTCAGCTCCGGGATTGCTACGAGTATGCCAAACGCTATGATATAAACATTGTCGGTGAATACATCGACCGCGCCATATCCGGCATGACAGATGACCGCCCGGACTTCCAGCGCATGATTGCCGATGCTCCGAAAAAGCAGTTTGAGCGGATCATCGTCTGGAAGCTGGATCGTTTTGCCCGCAATCGTTACGATTCGGCCCTCTACAAGCACAAACTCAAGCAATACGGCATCCGCGTCATATCTGCCATGGAGAACGTCGGAGAAGGGGACGAATCAATTCTCTTGGAAGCCCTCCTTGAAGCGTCCGCCGAGTATTATTCCCTCGATCTCAAGAAAAAGATCCTTCGCGGCCAGCGTGAAACCATTGCAAAGGGCCGTTGGTGTGGCGGGCCTATCCCGTATGGCTACAAGGCAGTGGATGGAAAGCTGGTGGCGGACGAAAAGACCGCACCGATCATCCGCTATGTTTTTGAGCAGTACGCCCAGGGCGTCCCCATGAAGGAGATTATCGACGAACTGAAACGTCGCGGCGTCCGCAGCTCTCGCGGCGGAGAGCTGACCTATACCACCTTCTCCCGCGCCCTGACAAATCCCGTCTATATCGGCAATTTCATGTACAAGGGCGAATTGGTTCCTGGCGTCGCAGACGCATTGATCGACGAGGACACATACAACAAAGTGCAGATTATCGTAAAGGCCAATGCGCACGCGCCTGCCGCCAACAAGGCAAAGGTGGAATATCTGCTTCAAGGAAAGGCGTTCTGCGGGCATTGCGGGTCGCACATGGTCGGGGAAAGCGGAAAGAGCAGGAACGGTGATGTGTATTATTACTACTCCTGCGCGGCTCGGAAAAAAGCGCACAAATGCCGGAAGAAGAACGAGAAGAAGGACTTCATCGAATGGTATGTTGTGGAACAGACCTTGCAATATGTCCTCACTCCGGCCCGTATGCGGGATATTGCAAAGGCCGTCGTCGCGGAATACGACAAGGAATTTGCAGGCAGCAGGGTAGAGGAATACGAAAAGGCCATCAAGCAGTACGAGCGGGAGCTGGATAAACTGGTCGATGCTCTGGTAGATGCTCCGAAGGTAGCCCATAAGCGCATCTACGAGAAGATGGAAACCCTGGAAACGCAGAAAGCGTCCATGGAGAATGAGCTGGTCAAGCTGCGGATCACCAGCGAGATTCGTTTCACCGAAGAAGAAGTGCGGGCATGGCTCCGCCGCTTCTGCACCGGCGACCTCTTTGATCCTGAGTTCCGCCGCAACATCATTGACACCTTTATCAACTGCATATACCTGTACGATGATCGCATCATCATCTTCTACAACATCAAAGGTGGCAAACAGGTTTCCTTTGTTGACCTGGCTGAATCGTTGGATAACGAATCGGAGAGCAGTGGTTCGGATTTGAACGCAAATGCTCCACCAGCAAAAAACCCTTGAGCTATAAAGGCTTGAGGGTTTTTTCTTGTTTTTCGGCCTCTTCGTGACGCTGTCCTTCCAGCGACGGCCCCCAAAAACCTGCCCGCAACGTCTGGATACCCAGAGTCCACAGCCTGAAGCCTGGAACGCCGGGCCGTGTCCCTGGCCTGCTTGACCGCCCTCTCAACCATCGGGGTTCTGCGCGCTTTTGCGCACAGCCCTTATCTTTGCTTATGCCTGCGGCCCACGTTGGTCCCTTTGGAGCCGGCAGCCCACAGGGTGGACGCTTCCCCTTCACCACAGACCCCCTTTCCTTTGCGCTCTTTTCGCACAAAAGTCCGATATTGTTCACAGTTCGTTCAAGGGGGTTTTTAAGTCTGTCATAGCTTGGTGACGTATCGTTTGGATACGCTCAAACAGCGAAATACAATCAGGAGTGATTGAAATGAAGGACAGAAGCATTCGCACATTCACCCGTCTGGCCGCCCTGACGGTGGCCCTGTTGCTGTTGGTATCCTGCGCCGCGGCAGAAGCGGTCGATACCAAAACCGCGGACCCCTACATCGAGCTGAGCACGCAGTATCCCGCCATGACCGTAAAGGCGGGCGACAGCCTGACCTTTGCCCTGAGCCTGGACAACTACAGCGGCGCTTCGCAGGACCTTACCCTATCGGTGGAGGAAATCCCGGAGGGCTGGGAGGGCTCCTTCAGTGCGAGCAGCAACCAGGTGAGCGTGGTCCATGTGAAAAATGAGCAGACCGATGACTCCGTGACCTTCGCGGTGGATGTGCCGCTGGATGCCGCCGACGGGGATTACACCATCCGACTGAAGGCACAGGGCCAGAACATCGCGGACACGATGGACCTTGCCCTGACCGTAAGCGCCGAAGAAATCGGCGAGAGCAGCTTCACGGCGGAATATCCTTCTCAGGAGGGCGACGCGGACACGGCCTTCACCTTCAGCGCCACTTTGATCAACAACACGCTTTCCAGCCAGACCTACTCCTTTACGGCCAACGCCCCCACGGGCTGGCAGGTGAGCTTCCTGCCGTCGGGCGAGACCACCAAGGTGGCCGCACTGGACGTGGAGGCGCGCACCACGCAGGCGGTAGACATCTCCGTAACGCCGCCCGAAAACATCGAGGCGGGCACCTATGAGATTCCCTGCACCGCCACCTCGGTCAATGAAACCATGACCATCGACCTGTCGGTCACCATCACCGGTTCCTATGCGATGTCCCTTTCGACTCCCAGCGGACGGCTGAGTCTGGACGCCTACGCCAATCAGGAAAGCGCCGTGCAGCTGAGCCTGACCAACACCGGCAACAGC
>UMCV01051270.1_pt1 | contig 10150 bp, 8 predicted proteins | sample 1964311 | NCBI WGS metagenome assembly UMCV01 (sample SAMEA4835976, study PRJEB28245) | human gut metagenome | biome: gut microbiome; material: fecal sample | place: Denmark | collected 2008 | reverse complement strand
AAATGGGCTTGTTGCGCGAAATTTTAAACGGAGAGGGAACCTCGTATAATCACTCGAAATGGCAAATTTTTGAAAACTTCAAAAAAGACGTATTTTTGTCCCAAAAAATTTCAACAGGATAGACGTCTTGTCGCACATCTTCAAAATCGCAATTTTTTGTCTAACACTTTTGTGGCATATAGTAAATTGTGTCGTAAGATTTCCATCGGCAATCATTGTTGGGACGAGCTTATATAAATGTTAGCCTCCTATGATGACCTTGCAAGTCTGCCACCTACTTGCTGTATAGTGCATTATAGTTTTTTTCGCCTCTTTAAATATTTTATTTATGTTTTTATAGTTGTCGACTTATATGCCGTTTACGCGTGTAATGCCTTTGAATGCTTATTTTGTATTAAATTTGTGAAATATTATAATGTTTACGATACTATTTTCTCCATACCTTTCGTGTTTATATTTTAATATGGAGTATCTATTATTTTTATGTGCGTAAATTTTAAAAGATCATTTCTCTTTGACTCATTGTAAAATTTCATAGCCCGCAAAGATTGCCGTGGTCTGTCATTGCTACAGCTGGAATTTCAAGCTTTTTAGCGCGTTATTATGTTGGAAATTTTTATACAGTTCTCCAAGAAGCTATGATCCGTATGAACATGAAGATGTACAGAATTTTTTATTTTTATATCTAAATTTGGATTTAACAATGGCAGAAATAAATTTCCCGGTCCGTTTTAGGAGTTAACTTTTTGATAAACTCATTTGCAGCCTGAATGGAAAGATGTCCGTGGGAGCTTCTTCTTCGCAATTCCAATGGAGATTTTTTAATAGGTTTGGTCTCATCGTAGTATGCCTCTATTATGATTCTATCGGCTTCGTTGCAAAATTCGATTTCACTTTCCGACCATTCTCCAAAATCCACCATATAGGCAGATTGCAAAATCCCGTCATTTAGTTTGTAGGCAACGTTTTCTATGCAGTCGTGTTTCAGAGGAATGGTTGATACCTTCGTATCCTGAATTTCAAAGTCTTCCCCTGTTTTGAATGTTTGCCACTTTAACTTTTTTGCCCCAGGAATTTGTTTGAATATAGCGTCTTGAGTAGGTTTGTTTGCAACAAATATTGTTTTCGTATCTTGCGGGAAAAATTCCAAACCCGAGCAATGGTCTAAGTGATCATGTGTTATAAAAACATAATCAACATCGCGGCAATCTATGTACCCTATACTCTCTTTTGTTAACCCTATATCAAATAGGCAGTTTAAAGAGCGAGTCAATATTTGGGCACATATCGCGTGCTTGGTATTTTCAATAAATCTAATCGGCGCAACAGACTTAAATATTGAGCTTTTTGAGTGGTCAAGAAATTGCATTCCCAGTCTATAATCAAAAGATTTTAACCTATTTTTTATGTTTTTCTCAAGATAGACACGATTGACCTTTTGCAGAGACGGTGCAAATTCTAAGATTCCTTTTACTGTATCAGCACAGATATGGGCATATATATCTTCCATTCTATCGCGCCTTAATTTTATTTTGCCGGCATCGAGGCTGGATTGCTCTATGCGCTGAATCGCCCTTTTAATAGCTTCTATCTCGGCAAACGCCAAACGCTCTAATTGTCTTTTTGAAAGTTTTTCCATAGCCGCAATAATAACAAATGTTTGAGTAAAGTTAAGGCGAAGAATTGTCCCCAAAATTTGTCCTTTTATTTTACCGAGAATATATTAGTATACGTTTTGTACTATGTCTCGTAAGCGTTCAGACGTCTTTAAGGCTAAATGGCTAAAAGTTTTTCATTTACATTCTTTTAATGAAGAAAGAGTGTTAAATGAACTGAACTCTTTGCCGTTTTCCGATGAAAGAGATTTCCCGCTCATTAAATTTTTATTTTCCGAACTACCGCAAATATTAGACGAACGCAGAAATGAATATGTCTGGAACTTGGCAAATGCGTATGCTTATTTTTGCCTGAACTTTTGGCAGGCGCGAGTGGCTTTTGTGCCTTTCCCAGAAACTTATGCAGAGATTTTAAAAGAGGCGTTGGAAAGTAAATCCGATATATTTTCTCCTAAAATACGGGCTATTGTAGAACTCACCGCAGATACATCTTCAAACGGAGCTTGCGGATTCAATAGCTTTGCATTTAAGAATTTGGAGTCCGTAAAGGAGGCCCAAGAAATTGTCTTTAAAGGTAAGTATGAAGATTTTCTAAGCGCCGTCGGTCGCGCAAAATATGATGAATTTGAAAATAAGATTTTATCGTCAGAAGAATTTAAACGCGACTGGACTTTGATAAAATCGCTCTATCCAAAAGAAACATGCGTCAAAGGCAAATTGCGTCGACGTCTATTAAACGAGCGTGCGTGGACGCTTGATGGCGGAGTTTCTTTCAATACGCAACAATCCGAATTTGAAGCAATATTTGAACTTTTTTGTTGGAAGTATTACTTGTGGGCAATGGATGGCGATAAGCCCTACATAATGAAACCTTCAGTAAATATTACTCCGCTTGGCACGCAGATCTTTATACCAGGATATATTTCATACGATGCCAAACGAGACTTTAACCACGGTAAAATTTCGCGCCTGCACAAAGCAAAGGGCGTACAAAAGCAGGGATTGGCATTTACAGAGAGCCGCACGCGCCTTGCCGCATTAAAAAAACTTGCGCTCGAAGCCGAATCCGAAGGAAGAAAAAATAAACTTAAAGGCGACAAGCTATTAGACTTTATCGCCCGCGCCATAGGACGCCCCGACATGGATTTCAGATCTATTAGAAAACTACTAGAAAGGTAAATATTATGATTAGACGTAAAGGACCGTATAAAAAGAAAGATATCGATGAAATGTTTGAGTGTTGCGCTCAAGACATTGGCAAGTTATATGATGCAAGTAGACCTACTCCATGGGATACAAGTAAAAAATCGAAATTGCTAAATATTGTTTCATGTTTAAATGATGAAAAAGAAAACAGAAACATAGAGGATTACTTAGCCGAAAAAATTCTCAATTTCAAATGTGGAAACATATATGGAATAAAAGAGTGTTTAAAAAATTATTTTAAGGAAAACCCTATAAAAAAGCGTAAAAAAGGATATGTCCCTGAGGAACATCGCACTGAAAATATTAAATTTAACACAGAAGACCCAAGGAGAAGAGAGAACAATATCGTAAGATTATTATATAAATTCAAAGGATGCTTGAACAAAGGAAGTACCTTTAAAGATATCTTTGGTGAAATAATAGAATATGAAGTACCATTGGCAGAAAAGGAAAAAAATAATATAGATATGCTTACAAAAACTAAAGAGCATATTAACATTATTGAATGGAAAACTGATTCTGAACGTTGCAAAGATTCACTCTTGAGGGCAATGTTAGAAATAACAACTTATGAATACGAATTACTCAAAGGAGAGTTTATTGACGATTTTAAATTAGACAAAAAAAAATACAACGAAAACTCTTTCAAAAAGATCATTGCAATTTTTGATAAGACAAAACCCGCCAGTACGTATAAGTACATAAAAAGCAAAGATCCAGACCACAAAAATATTGCTAAATTGTTAAAAGAGCTAGATATAGATCTCGTACTATTATCACAAGATTCTATAGTAAAAAACATAACAGATAATACAAAGATAGAAGATTGTAAGATAAAAGCAGAAGTTTTAAAATCGGCAGACATTTAGTTTATCTTACGCTTGCCCCTCTTGGGATTTTCCCAAGAGGGATTTTTTATTTATAGAACGTTTAATTCGTTTTCGTTTAGTTCTGTTATCAGCCTTGGCGGGCAGGAGAAATCTCCGAAGAGTTCGTCTTTGTGCGCTATAATATAATCTCGCGAGTTTGTATGGAAGGGCAATAGGAATTCTGGCGCTAAGCCGCCTATGAATCTTTTTATATCTTTGCTGGCGGAGTGTCCGCCTGTGTGGAGGATTTTAAAAATTACATTGGGGTCATCCATCAAATCTTTATAGTTCCCTTGCTTGTCAAACTCTGAACTCAAGTACCCGCTCCACATGGAGTATATGAGAAGTAATTTCTCCATCTTGCATGCACTTTGCAGATCCCGAACGCGATTTAGTTTTAGAAGATATTTATGAGGATTTTTTGAGATTTCTTCGGCAGTTATAGAAGCGTTTTTACGGTAAATAATATCCCTGAAATCCTGAAAGCCAAGTTCTTTAAAAAAAAGTTCAAGTAAAACTCTTTGGCTTTTGGCAATGTCGTCTCGCGATAAGACCTTTACGCATTCCCAAGTTATTTGCGGAACTTTTGCTCCGGATCTGCCAATTGCCCAAAGTATCAATGCAGTGTAAATATCGCATACAAAAATTCTTTTGTTGCGCCTTGCCGCTTTGTAAAATGTTACAATCCTATCCACATTTATGGCAGAAGATAGCGCAAAAACCGGTAGATTTGAATTTGCCGAAATTGTTTCAGTAATCTTTTCTGCAAGCTCTTCTTCGGTTTTTATGCTGCCTTCCCGAGGCTCTATGCAAGTGCAATCGGCAATTAAAATATTTGGCTTTTTCACTGCATTTAATATGCGCGTAATGCAATGATGCTTGCGTCCGCCTGTGCGAAAATCGCCAGAATAGAAAACCGTCTTCCCGTCCGCCTTTACTAAAAATGCATAGGAATCCGGCACGCTGTGGTCGGTCAAAAATGGTGTCACTGAAACATCTTTAATTTTTACTTCTTCGCCACTTTTAAAATGCAGAAATTTGCGGTCGATTTCATCAAATTTGTCGCCATTAAAGGCTATCATTATTTGCAAAATATTTTCTGTAATTTCGCCGCAGTACATTGGAATATTTTTGGGAACCCCGCCAAGCAAGCCGAAATGGTCGGGATGGGCATGCGATAGGAATACGGCATCTGCATTTTCTATTTCCTTGGGAAGCTCTGCCTTCTCCCCATAAAGTTCCAGTCCGGCGTCTATAAATATACTCGCGCCCGAATCGCTTCTAATCTCAATGCAGCTTGCTCCGATTTCTTTATCGCCTCTGTGGATAATCAATTTCATAGGTATTTATTATAGACAAGCTCTAAAGTGTTTTAAAGGACTCAGACTGTCCCCAATTCTCGCCATTATAAAAAGCGAAATTGAGTGTATCATACAAAAATAAGAATATTATGAAATACTATTTTGCATACGGAGCGAATTTAAATAGCGAGGAATTCGAGAAAATATGTCCGAGTCTCGAAAAAATTGTATCGGCAAGGCTCGATGACTATGAATTTTTTGTAGATGAATCGGGCAAGCCAAACATTAAAAAATCTGTAAATGAACATGTGTATGGCGGAATTTGGAGAATATCAGATTCTGATTTCAATAACTTGGAATCTCCGTACAGTTTAGGTCTTTTGCAAACTAACATAAAAATCGAAAAATCTTTTTGCAGTGAGGGAATTCCAAAAGATGCGGAAATTTTTACATGCATTAACAAATCTTCTAGCTTTGGGATATGCAAAGACGCAAGTTTGCAGGACTTATTTTACGGCGCGTTGGACTTCGATTTGCCGGAAACCTATTTGGAATTTACCCAGCGCTTCTATGCCAAATATGTTTTTATCTACTCTAAACTTCTAATGGGATACGAGAACGATTACATCACCAAAAAATTGAAGATAAAAGAAATTGGCAAATGCCAAACTTGCGAAAAATATAACATTGAAAAAAGCGACGGGAAAACCATTCTAAAAAATGTCCCAAGCGAACTAACCCACGGGAGAGGCTTCGTATACAAGTTGAATAATATGAGGCAATTGGATTTCTTTGACGGAATTTTCGCAAATAGAAAGTTTTTCCGCCGCTATCCAATCCGCATAAAGACAACTCAAGGAGAGATTTTCTTGGCGTGGTGCTACTTTAAGGAAGAACCTTTAAACTTAGGTATATTGGAGGTAATGGAATGAGAGAAATACAAAAATCATCGCGATACAATAACTATATTAAGGCTATTAAGCTGATAAAGCTTAAGAGGAAAGTTTCGACAAGTTTTCTTCAACGAAACATAAAGATTGGGTTTGGTGAAGCTTGTTCAATAATGAATGATTTGGAAAGGCGTGGATTCATTCGCATAGTGGAAACAAAATGCGAGGTAGACGCTTCATTATTTGACGTCGATGAAGCATTTTTGGCTCACACCCGAAACTATCCGCAATTTAAACTCCCAAGAGGTTATAACTCAAATAAAGATTTTCTAATAGATTCTGTACAACGAAATCTGCAGAAATTTTACCCAAATACTGAAGCGGAAATTTCAGAGCGCATCAATGATGAAATAGATTTTTTATCTAAGACAGGCTTTGATAATATATTTTTAATTGTTTGGGATTTGCTTGAAACCATGCGCAAAGACGGGCTATCCGCGCGTTGCTTTAGAGGGAGTGCCAGCGGTAGTATCATCGCATACATTTTGGGAATTACTGAGTTTGATCCAATAAAATACGGATTAGTTTTCGATAAGTTTTCGGCAGCGCAAAATTTAAATATTCCAACTTTTCATATATCTGAAGAGCCTTATCTTGTTGAGGATTACTTATATAAAAAATACCCCAATGTCTTCCACAATGGCGGAGGAATAATAGCTATCGGGAATTATCCGCTTCCTGATTTTCAAGCAAAAGACTTTAGGACTCAGGCCGAGGAAAGTGGCGCAATGATTATTGGAGCGTCATCCAACGAGTTTGAGGATATCGCGCGCGAGTTATCAGAAATGATAGATGCTACTAAGGATCCAAGCGATTCTGATGTATTCAAATTTTTTGAAAATCCCGATAAAAACTTCTTTGGAATACCATATTTTCAATATAAGTCGGCTAAAGAATATGCCAAAAAATTAAAGCCAAATTCGTTGTTAGAACTGGCCGCTATAATTGCTTACAATCGGCCGGGGTGTTGCGATTTGCTCGATGAACTTATTGCAAATAAAATAAATCCAGATGGCGTAAGGAAAATACACCCCGTCATTAGCGAGATTACAAAGGAAACATACGGCGTTCTTGTTTTCCAAGAACAATGGATTGGAGCGGCACACAAATTAACTGCTTGCGATTGTTTAACCTTAGGCAAGTGGCGAAACGCTTTGAAAAAGAAAGAATGCGATTCGGCTCTTAATGAAGAAATTTTAGGCGCAATAATTGATAATTTGCGATTAGAAAGAGAAGCGGCCGAAGAAATCCTAAAATATTTGGAGAAATCTATAACTACGGCCTTTAGCAAATCTCACGCCTTAGGCTGCGCAAAAATCGCCTTTGAAATTGCAAAATTGAGAGTCGCATTATTAAGCGCCTAATCTCGACTAAATCTAACAACAGATGCATTTATGGTTTTGAGGGGGAAATCTCAAAATACCTCTTGGCATATCCTTACTTCTGCGGGAAACCAACCCAGTATTTGAAGTCATTCACAATTGCGGGTTTTAATATAAATATAGGGAATAACTACTGATAGTATAATTATGAAATACAAAGAATTCAAAGAAACATTCTTGAATCCAACGCAAAATGATTCGATTGAAAATTTTAATGGATGGGAAGCATTTTCTACCGATGATTGGGAAGATATATTGTGCGAGCAACCTCAGTTTGAAAAAAAAGCAAAAGAATATAAAAACGGATGGCTTGCTCTATTGTTAGAAAAGCCTGAGCTTGCTTCTAAATGCGACAATTGGAAAGAATTTTCTACTGTGGATTGGAGCTGTCTTTTAAGTGAACAACCTCAATTTGCGGACAAATATGACAAATGGGAGGAATTTTCTGTTTCGAATTGGAAGGTCTTGCTATTAGCGCAACCACAGTTTGCAAATAATTGTCCAGATACTATTTATGATGAATTTTCACCTTCTGACTGGAAAATATTTGAATATATAATTCCCGAATCTATAAAAGAAAGATACGTTAAATAAATTCTTAATCTGAGTCGTTGTTTTATTTAATAGGCTCACAACCACTTATCTTTGTAGAAGTGGTTGTTTTATTTTATAATTTAGCAATAAATTTTGTCTACTGCTCAGAAAATAGCTTGTCATGATGGAGAGCTAGTAATATGAGCGTAGCTGTATTACGCTCTGAAGTTGTCAAGGTCTTATTCCTTTCGCGGGAATAGGACCTTTTTTCATATCCCCACAGGTTTCTTTTTCAATCCAAATAGGAAAATAGGACCCAAATGATTAGTGGTGTAAAAGAAAATAGGTATTTATAGCAAATAGGTAAATAGGTTCCATACATTCATCTAATGATAGGTTATTCCCGACACTATATACCGCTAAATTTCTTCTCGCTTACCACCAGAGATATACGCGAGTAAGAATTCCCGCTATCATAAGTCAATTGAAGATATTTTCCCGCTTTGAACAAGAAGTACTTCGAGCGCTTCAACAGTATAGCCATATTTATACTTGTAATTAGTCATATTGAATTGGATAAAGACAGAAAATATATTGACTTATGTGAATTATGATGATAACTTAAGTAAATCATGAGGGCGGTTTTAATATTGAGCGTAAGCTCAGCAACTGGCTCTGCTTGTAATGCAAAATCTTGTGAAATGAAAGCGACTAACATGGAAAACCTGTTTAGTATTTTATTTTTATACATTACTATTACTTCTATCACTTCAACATATGGAGAATCGAGTATATTCTTTAAAACACCTGATATTTTCGAAAGGACAAATCGCTTTATAAAAATAGAAGGCCGTATAGAATCTCGCGATTTACCTGATGGGGAAATATTGCGACACAATGTTGAAATTGTATTTTCCCCATTGGATTCTCGTTTAATGCTCTTTTTTAAACGTATGGATATACAATACAAATCTTCTGACGCTAAGATAAAGATTGGATCAGAAAAAACGAAATATATATTTGATGGAGAGTTATGGAGGATATATTCTTATAGTTCAACACAGGATGATAAAGAGAAGGAAGTTAGTACGTTGACATTGGTTAATAAAATCCCACCTAAAATAAAAGAATTCATGCTTTCATATACTGGAAAAGCTTTATTTCCTAACCTTTTCCCCTTTTATGAGAATAAAACAAATTCAATTTCCGTTATGTCAATTTTAGAGAATAAACCAAATTTCCCGCCGTGTAATATTATCTTGGATAAAGGAAATATTCAAATCAATGCAGATTGTGATATACATCAATGGAGTTGTAAGTTATCAGTAAAAAATGGATTTCCTATTTTAAGGGAATACATATCGCAAAACAAGGGGAAAAACGCATTCACGGAGAAGTACACATTTTCAGGGGAAACTAATATTATAAATACGTCTGTATATATTCCCAAATATATGGAGCAGGAATTTTATTTAAATGAAAAGAAAATAGGATATTTCTTGAAGTTTACTGTTGAAAATGTTTCATTATTGCCAAATTTGGATTTCAATACCCTTATTGAAGACGTACCATATGGTTGGTTGATAATTGACACAATTAAAGATATAAGCTATCGAAAAGGCGAACCAAGAAAGAGATAATCGAGTCATTGGAATAAATAAAGTGAGATTTTTTAACCTACTTTGAGACAATATTACATAGTGCATACGCAAACATAAATGTGAATGGTTTCTTGGCCATTTCAAAAAATCCATTTGCAAGAAGAAACGGATCTGCCGAACGCCCCTGCATTTTTAGGCAAGTTAATAAATTCCTTGTATTATACAATATCGCCACTAACTTGTGGTGCGGAGTGGTGGTTGCAGTTTAGTTGCACATCTGATCTGCTCGGACTTCCCTTGAACCTCAATAATCAAGTAGTCACAAAAGACCGCGGACAAATATAAAAATTCGTTAGCTATATGTTCCTCAAAAATCCAGTTGAGTTTCTTTTGAACAAAAGCGTCAAATTACTTCATTTGAACGATATAAATGGCGAGGTGTTCGTTTTCTTAACTCTGAGCCATATAAGTTTATATGTACCGAATACTTATAATCTGCATCATATTGTTTAATTGACTGTTTATCAAATTGATTTAAAATACTGACTATGAAAAATGCAATTTCATTTCTACTTATTCTATATCTTTTCTCATTATCTTTTTATTCTATCTTCTATTACAAAGTAGACAATTTTGTTGGAATAGCCTTGCTTTTGGGAGCCCCATTGCTTCATTCTAGCTATTTATTTGG
>UMCV01048584.1_pt1 | contig 10251 bp, 6 predicted proteins | sample 1964311 | NCBI WGS metagenome assembly UMCV01 (sample SAMEA4835976, study PRJEB28245) | human gut metagenome | biome: gut microbiome; material: fecal sample | place: Denmark | collected 2008 | reverse complement strand
AGCCGTATCCGAAGGGTTGGCTCCCGACGGCGGACTGTATGTTCCCGAAACTATGCCCGATATTTCCGGAAAGATCCGGGAGTGGGAAAAACTCGATTACGCAGGTGTGTGTTTCGAGTTCCTCCGCCTTTTTGCCGACGATATTCCGGCTGGGGATTTGCGCTCAATTGTGGACGCTTCGTACACCAAATTTGATGTCCCTGAAATAGCGCCCCTCAAAAAGTTGGATTCCGGATTATATCTGCTTGAGCTTTTTCACGGGCCTACTCTGGCGTTCAAGGACTTTGCCCTGCAATTTCTTGGCAACCTCTACGAATATCTCCTATCAAAGAGTTCCCGCCGCATAAATGTTCTGGGCGCAACTAGCGGCGATACGGGAAGCGCCGCAATCAACGGGCTTTTAGGCAAGAAAAACGTAAACATATTTATACTTTATCCTGAGGGCAGAATATCGCCGTTGCAAGAGCGCCAGATGACTTGCACTGGAGCCGGAAATGTTTTCCCCATTGCAATAAGCGGCACTTTCGACGACGCCCAGGCGATTGTAAAAGAGCTTTTTGGCGACAACGCATTCAAGGCAAAATGGAATCTCTCCGCCGTAAATTCAATAAACTTGGCGCGAATTCTCGCCCAGTGCGTCTATTACGTTTATGCGTGGACGCGCCTGCCTCAATCCGAACGCCAGAATCCAACGTTTATTGTGCCGACAGGGAATTTTGGAAATGTTCTAGCCGGATGGATGGCATGGAAAATGGGTATGCCCGCAGCCGGTTTCAGGGTCGCAACAAACCAGAACGACATTTTGTACCGCCTGTTTAAAACCGGGATATACGAGGTTTCTGAAGTGAAGCCTAGTTATGCACCGTCTATGGACATACAGGTTGCCTCAAATTTTGAAAGGTTTATTTATTTTGCCGAGAATGGAGATTCCGCAAAAGTCCGGGAAATAATGGCCGGCTTTAAGGCCGAGGGAAAATGGGTTTTTGACGGGCTCAAGGCGGATGGCTTTTCAGCCTCGAAAATGGACGACTCTGAAATTCCTGCAAAAATAAAAGAGATTTACGAAAAATATGGCGAAGTCATAGACCCTCATACCGCGTGCGCATTTAAAGACCTTTCCGCATCCGGCGCGAAAGTTGTGGTGTCGACCGCCCATCCGGCAAAGTTTCCGGCTCTAATTGAAAAGGCTATAGGGATATCCCCAAAATCGGAATCGCTTGAAATTTTGAAATCCAAAAAAATCGTAAAGAAATTAATGCGGGCCTCGGCGCGCGATGTGCGCGATTATATAGAGGAAAACGCGATAAGGTAGATAAAATGGACGCTAAAAAAGTGATTGTTTACGACACCACATTGCGCGACGGAACGCAATGCGAGGGTGTTTCAATGTCGGCCGCAGCAAAGTTGCGCATGGCCGAAAAAATGGATTCCTTCGGAATAGATATAATCGAAGGCGGATGGCCGGGGTCAAATCCGCGCGACATGGCGTTTTTTGAGCAGATAAAAAATGTCAAGCTCTCGCATGCAAAAATTTCCGCGTTCGGTTCCCCCCGCCGCGCGGGCGTGGCTGTGGAGGGCGACGCGCAAATATCGCTGCTGCTGCAAGCAGGCACAGAGTATGTCACAATTTTTGGCAAGACATGGCTTTTGCATGTCACCGAGGTGATCAAAACAACCCCGGAGGAAAATTTAAAAATGATCGAAGACAGCGTGCGTTATCTCTGCGAAAACGGGCGCAAAGTGATTTTCGACGCCGAACATTTCTTTGACGGGTACAAGGATAATCCAGATTACGCTTTAAAGACTCTTCACGCGGCAAAGCGCGGAGGAGCCGAGTTTGTGGTTTTGTGCGATACCAACGGCGGAACAATGACGTTTGAAGCCGGAGAAATTGTCGCCCGCGTGGTAAAAGAAATGGGGGAGACTCCCGTGGGCGTACACTGCCACAACGACTGCGAGCTTGGCGTTGCTCTGACTTTGGAAAGCGTCCGCAACGGGGCTTCCATGGTGCAGGGAACCCTTAACGGCGTTGGAGAACGCAACGGCAACGCAAATCTTTGCTCCATAATTCCAAACCTTATATTAAAAATGGGGCGGGACTTGAATTGCGCACCGCATCTTAGGAGCCTGCGCGATTTGTCGCTGTTCTTCGATGAGATGGCGAACTTGCGCAGCAATACGCGCCTGCCTTACGTGGGGTCTTCATCGTTCGCCCACAAGGGAGGAGTCCACGCCGACGCGGCGAACAAAGTAAAGCGCAGCTATGAGCATATCGAGCCGTCTCTGGTCGGCAACAAAACCCGCGTGCTTGTAAGCGATATGTCCGGGCGGGCTCTGGTGATGATGAAGGCGCGCGATATGGGAGTAGATGTTGATTCCAAGGATCCCGCAATAAAAGATTTTCTCGACGAATTAAAGAATTTGGAATTCCGCGGGTATGAATATGAAGCCGCCGACGCTTCTTTCAGCTTGCTGCTCTCTAAGTTTTTAAAGAGAAACCGGGAGCATTTTAAGGTTCGCGGTTATCGTGTTATAGTCGAGCGAGACGAATTTGCCAGGACAACAAAGTCCGAAGCGACTGTAAAACTTGACGTTGAAGGAACTATAGAGCACACCGTAGCAGAGGCCCACGGCCCTGTCGCGGCTCTGGATTTGGCGATGCGGAAAGCTCTTGTAAAGAGATTCCCGCAGCTAAAGAATATCGAGCTTGCCGATTTTAAGGTGCGCATAATAGACAGTGAAGCCGGCGCCAACGCAGTCACTCGCGTGCATATAGAGACAAAAGACGACAAATCCATGTGGGGAACGGTAGGGGCTTCGGACAATATAATAGTTGCCTCATGGGAGGCGCTGAAAGATTCTATTGAATATAAATTGTCCAAAGAGGATTGATTTATTTTCCATAATAGTTTAGCTTTTGGAATATGGATTCGCAGAAGAAATTGGTGGATATAAAATCCGCCATAAATAATAAGGCGCTGCGCGCGGCTTATTCGTTGATTGCGCCTATTATTGAAAACTTTTTGGGAGTCCGGAAACTAAATGACGCATACGATTATTTGAAAGGCCATACCTGCGGGAATTTCTTCGAGCGCGCAATTCAAACAATCGGCGTCAATTGCGAGGTTGACGAAGACGAGCTTAAAAAAATACCTTCATGCGGGCCGCTTATAATAGTTTCCAACCATCCTCTCGGAGGATTGGACGGCATTCTTATGGGAGCGGCTTTATTGCGTGTGCGCCCGGACGCAAAAGTCATAGTAAACTCCCTGCTCGCGCGCATGGATGAAATTAAGGAATATGTCATAGAGGTAAACCCCTTTGGGGGAAAATCCGCAACCGCTCAAAATGTCGCGGCGATGAAGGAGACAATCCGCCATCTTAAAAACGGCGGCTGCGTAGGCACATTTCCCTCCGGAACCGTTTCATATCTCCACGTCAAGGATTGCTGCATAAGCGATCCTGAATGGAATGCAAATATAGCCCAAATAGCTCGCAGGACCGGAGCAAATATCGTTCCTGTATTTTTTGAGGGCAGAAATTCTTTTCTGTTTTATTTTGCCGGTCTCATCCATCCCAGCTTGAGGACATTGCTGTTGATAAGGGAAATGTTCAGGACGGCCCGCAAGGCTCCAGTCCGCATGCACATAGGCTCCGTAATCTCCGCGCGCAATATTTCGGAGTTTAAGACCGACGAGGAGCTTATTTCTTGGCTGCGCATAAATTCCTATATTTTAGGCGGCCGCAATAAGCGCGGGGAGGCGCAGGATTATTGGCAAATCCGCAATATCCAAAAGAGCTTGTCAAAAATTTTCCCGATGATGCACAAAGAGATGCAGGAGCTCATACTGCCTATAGACCCGGAAATTATGGAGCGCGAGATTGCTGCGCTTCCAGAGTCTGCGTGCATGATAAAAGGCGAAAAAATTTCGGTTTATTGCGCGGAGGCCTGGCAGATAAGTTCGACTCTTTTGGAAATAGGCAGGCTTCGCGAGAAAACCTTCCGCGAGGTTGGCGAAGGAACTGGCAAGAGCATAGACAACGATGAATTTGACCAGTACTACCTGCATATGTTTATGTGGGACGCCGAAAACAAGAGAATTGCGGGTGCTTACAGAATAGGCCGAACCGACAAAATCATAAATTCTCTTGGCGTGCAGGGATTGTATGTTTCCACTTTGTTTAAAATACGCCCAGAGCTTTTGGAGCGTATATCTCCGGCGTTGGAGATGGGGCGTTCGTTCGTTACGAGCGAGTACCAAAAAAAGCGTTCGACTCTCGCTATCCTTTGGCGCGGAATAGGCGAATATTTATATCGCAATCCACATTATAGGACGTTGTACGGGCCTGTAAGCATAAGCACCGAGTACAACTCGATTTCCAAGGATTTGATTGTACAGTTCCTTACTGAACACAAGACATCTGAGGAGCTTGCGCGGTTCGTAAAGGCAAAAAAACCGCCTAAAGTCCGGCTTAAGACCGCCGATAAGCGCGCGCTGCTAAGGAGCGCCCACGATATAGACCACATATCCGCCCTAGTGTCCGAAATAGAGTTCGACAACAAGGGAATACCTACCTTGCTAAAACACTATTTGAAATTAAACGGTGAACTTTTGGCGTTCAATGTTGACACGGACTTCGGAAGCTGTGTGGACGGGTTAATTATGGTGGATATGTTGAAGACCGATCCCAAGCTTTTAAAGTCTTATATGGGGGAGCGCCAGATGATGGAGTACCGCAAGTACCACGGCGTGGATATGGCATCGTCTTCCGTCTGCGAAAAATCTGCGGGGAAATGACATGTACATAAATCCCGTTATAGTTTTAATAATAGAAATTTTAGGGCTTGTAGCGTTTTCAATATCCGGGGCTTTAGCCGCGTTCAAGCGCGATTTGGATATAATTGGCTACATTATAGTTGGGACTGTCACAGGCATCGGCGGCGGAACGGTAAGGGATTTAATTTTGGATAGGCCTGTTTTCTGGCTTTATGATTCCTATTGCTATTCTTTGAATATATGCATTCTGACGTCGGTGCTTACTTTTATAGCGTCCAAGCATATAGACAAGAGGGAAAATATTGTAAATTGGTTCGACGCACTGGGGCTCGCGCTTTTTGCGGTCCAAGGGTATATAATATCTATGGAAGTTTATTACAACAGCGAAATTGCTGTGATTATGGGAGTGATAACAGGATGCGGCGGCGGGCTTTTGCGCGACATATGCATGAATAGGCAGCCATTTATATTTCGGGGCGAAATTTACGCGTCGGCGGCGATTTTCGGGCTTATAATTTTTGCGTTTTCAAACAATGTACTGCTTGCTTTTGCGTCGATATTTATTCTGCGTGCGCTTGCGATAAAATATAAAATATCTCTAAAAAATTAGGTCAAAAGCTGCTTTTTAATTCTTAAAATTGGCGGCTCTCTAATAGATTCCTTGATTATCGTAAAAAATGTCCGATAATCGGCGCAATAATAAATGAAACTACTAAAGAAAATTTTAACTCTTGGCGGGCTTCTGTCCAAAAAGAAAGCGGGTGCGGATAAATCTAAAAAATCTGGGCGCAAACAAGTCCTTAAAGTGAAGGGCGGCGGGAGCAATGAATCTTCCTGCCGTTCGGGCGGAGCGAATGCAAATTCCTCCAGAGGGCGTGGGGCGGAGCGTAAGCGCGCAGCCGGTGCGGAGCCGGGCGCAAGGAAGCGCGTGTCAAGGCCTTCGGGAAAAAACGCAGGAAATTCTCAGGGCGGGCGCGGGAAGTATGCTGCCGCCGAACGCGTCCAAGCTGAAAAATCCGGGAGGCCTCGCAAACAGAAGACTGTGCCGCAGGCTGCAGATATGGATGCGCTCAAGGAAAAAATTCCGGAATTTTGCGCGCTGGGCTTGAATGAAAAAGTTTTGTCGGCGGTGTCCGATATGGGTTATGTTTCGCCTACCCCCATTCAAAAGTCTGCAGTCCCTTTTATACTTGACGGACGGGATGTTATAGGAACGGCGCAAACGGGGACGGGAAAGACGGCCGCCTTTGCCCTCCCTATTATCTGCAATTTAGGCGAGGCGCAGAAAAATCCAAGAGTGCTTGTTCTCAGCCCTACCCGCGAGCTTGCTTCGCAAACGGCGGAAGCGTTTGAGAACTTTTCAAAATACACATCTTTAAAATCCGTGCTGGTACAGGGAGGCGTTTCAATGCAGCCGCAGATAGATGCGATATTGGACGGCGTAGATGTCGTCGTAGCGACTCCGGGCAGGCTTTTGGATTTAATCCGACAAAGGATTTTAGATTTAAAATCAATACGCTATTTGGTTCTGGACGAAGTAGACCGTATGTTTGATATGGGATTTATAGAAGACGTAAGCAATATAATCCGCTACTGCCCGAAAGAGCGGCAAACGCTGTTTTTCTCCGCCACAATGCCGGATGCAGTAATGAGGCTTTCAAAGTGGGCGTTGAGCAATCCTGAGCTTTTAGAATCGGGAATAATGCATAGTCCTGCCGATACGATAGAGCATTTTGTGTATCCCGTCGACGGCATACAAAAATACGACTTGCTGATAGAGATTTTAAAGAGCATAAAATTTGACAGCCTAATAGTGTTTACCCGGACCCGGATAGATGCAGACAGAATCAGCGAATGGCTTTTGGCGCACGGCTATAAAGTTTCGACTCTCCATTCCGACCGCACCCAGCGCGAGCGCGACAAGGCTCTAAAGGACTTCAAGGAAAACCGCACCAACATTTTAGTAGCCACCGACATAGCCTCGCGCGGGCTCGACATTTCCAACGTTGGCTACGTTATCAATTACAACGTTCCCGAACATTCAGAGGATTATGTCCACCGCATAGGCAGAACAGGCAGAGCCAATAGGGACGGGACTGCCATAACGCTGTTTTCTTCCGACGAGACAGAATTTCTAAAGCGCATAGAGGCTTTCATCAATGCTAAGATAGAGCGCCGCAAACTGGAGGGTTTCGGTTATCGGCATGAGCCTGTTTTAGTCGAGGAGGCAAAGCGCCACCGGCGCAGAAACCAATAAAAAAATTGCATATTTTTATTTTCGCCGCTCTGCTTGTTTTTTGAATTGTGCGCGCATTTAGCCTTTGCGCGGCGTTCTAATTCGGGCGGGGCGATATTTTTGCAGATTAGCTCAAAACACCCGCTTGCTTGCGGATTTTACGAAATGCTTGCGCCATTTTCTTCTTGGGTATGTTCTTGGGAGGCGTTTAAAATTCCACCATCTTTAAGCTTGGAAACTTTTGGGCGCGCAAGAAATTTATTTCCCGTTTTCAACAGAGATTTTTGATAAATACTCCTATTCCAAAACAAGTTTAAAAAATACTTTTCCTCCTCTTGGGATAGTTTCGTCAAAGCGGAATAGATTGTAGCCGCCGGAAAATCCGTCGAATTTCGATCCGGCAGGCAACCACTCCAAAAGATCGTGCGATTTATACGCTTTTACGCTTATGTCGTCGGCTGACGCGTTTACTGGATATTTCATCGTCATTACAGATTCCGCTGAGGAAGAATTATCTGCGGCCATGGTTTGGGCGGGGTGGCTTACTGAAACAGAAAACAGGGGATTGTCGAAATATGTTGCGGGCTTGTCGCATGGCAGTCCGAAAGCGTATTTCTCTATATTTGTAATGCCGTCGTTTTGCGTGATGGCTGTCGCCGTCGTATCGGCTCCCGATAGGGCGTTTTTCACCGCCCAAGTTTCGTACCCTGGTTGTGGGATGTATTCGTATGCTCCAATTGTGCTTGCCTTTGCGCGCGAGACTCCCCGGGCGTCGGCGGCAGGGATACGGTATTGAACTTGGTCTTGGGGGATTCCTGCGGAGATTGCATTTGTTCCAAATTCCACCGCGAAAGTATCGGCAAATCCGCCGTTGTCTGCGGGAACGGGCGTTGGGCCGGAGTATATGGCGTTGTAAGTCGATAGGAGCTTTGCGGTAGCTTAGCTTACCTCAATAAAAGAGTTGTGAATAGATTTATTGTTGAAAAATGAACAGTTTGCAATGTACGGGGAGGATTGATAATTGTATATCGCGCCGTCTTAGCAAAGGTTGTTTTTTAATGTGCAATTTAAAATGCTGACGTTTGCGAAAAAGTTTTTGATAACGCCTTGCTTTGAGTCCTTGAAGCAAATGTCTTGAATAAGCGCACTTGTAAGCGGGCAAGTGGATGAATAGCTGTTGTCGAAAGCGGGATAGGCGTCGGCCGATATTATTGTACGCGCGCCGCTAGTCCGCTCTTGAAGGTTGTTTTCAGTCCCGCGGAATCCTCCGTAAACTTCCATTGCCTGCAGAAGTTTAAATCCGCATTCTTCGTACCTGCCTTCGGCAATCCATATTCTGGTGCATACGCCGGCGTCTTCAAAGGCGGCTGATATTGTTCTTTTGGCAGACTCCCAAGTTGAGCCGTCGTTTGAGTCGTTTTCTCTTCGGGAAATGAAATCTGGATGCGGCAAATAGAAAACTAGGCAGTAAAGATAGTAATACAATAAAGGTGCGGATCTCGCTTTTTTTTGGAAAATAAACAATAAATATAAGTAATGCTATCAAGAAAGGAGTCAAATGCATTAGCGCCTACGAAGCTGATGTTCTACCGTGTTTTGCTTGCAAAATTTGCGCCAAAAATTTGTTATTGCGCTGTAGATTTATGAAATTGGGAGCGTTCAGGGTTTTGAAGATAGCGTGTGCGCTGCTTCTGGCGGTTTTTGCCGCAGTGGCGGCTTTAGTTGCGCTTACTTACGTGTATTTTGAGGCGATCCCCGTGTCGAGGGAAATAGGCGATATAAGGCCCGCCGAATATGGGCTGGTTTTGGGAACGTCAAAGTACTTTTCAAAAAACGTGCCCAATCTTTATTATCAAGGGCGCATAGCCGCAGCCGCCGAACTTTATAAGGCTGGAAAAATCCGCAAAATAATCGCAAGCGGCGATTATTCCACGCGCTATTACAACGAACCCAAGAATATGCGGGACGATTTGGTGAAATCTGGAGTAAATGCGTCGGATATTATTTTGGACAACGCAGGCCTGAGAACTTACGACTCGGTAAGGCGGTGCAGGGATATATTCGGCGCGGAATCTCCGGTGGTTGTTTCTCAGGCTTTCCATTGCCGTCGCGCCCTGTTTCTGGCGCGCAACTTGGGCATGAAGGATGTTCAGGCGTTCGCCGCCAAAGACTCCGCAAATCTTCCGACCCGCATGCGCAATTTGGGCAGGGAATCTCTCGCCAGGGTGAAAGCGGTTCTGGACATACTTCAAACCGACTGATTGAGTACAAAAGGCGATGATATGTCGAACTGCTCGTTGGGTTCTGGACATACTTCAAACCGACTGACGGCGCGCACGGGACTTTTGGCTCCGCCGTTTGGATGCCGTTGCAAAATTCCATTGCGCGCGCGGGGAACTCCGCATTGCGGCGGCAAGAGCTTATTCTTTTGCTTCCCGCTCGACAGAGTTGTTTGAGAACGTCAGATTTGAGACTGTTTCCGGAGTATAGTAAACTCCCGCGCCTTCGAGCGGCAAATCGGTTATATACTTGTTTCCACTAATGTCGACGTTAGAAGAATGCGTGACGAAAAATCCGCCCCGGTATTTTAAGTCCGGCAGGGGCTTTGATTTTATTTCAAACGTGTTTCCGCGCATTATAAAGTTGTCGGCCGAGGCTATGTAGGCTATCAGACCCTTAGTCCCGACAAACCTATTATTTTCAATCAGCACATTGCGGATTGGCGCGCGCATAGACTGTTCCTCTGAAGGGTCAACCCTCATATACATAGCCGCAAATATGTCGGCAACCTTGCCGTTGTTGGATTTGTTTGTCGGATTTGGGCGGTCCAAAAGGCAGTTGCGTATGACAACGTTGTCAACTCCGTAGCCCTCGCACCAACTCTTGTATGTGTAGCCGGTCAGGAACTTTATGGCGCAGAGAAGGTTGTTGCGCAATATGCAGTCTTCTATTGTGATGTCGCGGGCAAGCAGAAGCAGGCCGTTTGAGGAGCTGTCGTGAAAGTAGCAGTCGCGGAGAATTATGTTGCGGGTGTCGTATTGGGGCGAGAATGCGACGAAGCAGTCGCCTGTTTGCTCCGGAAGATCCGATTCTGTCTCTATTTCCCAATTGCCGTCCTCAAGCTTCTTTACGGAGGATGATTTTATTTTAATGCCCGTGCGCTCGTAGTCGAATTGCAGAAGCTCGACAGTGTTTCCCTCCGCGAACATGTCGATATTCCTGCGCTGTATGCTGCGA
>UMCV01013514.1_pt1 | contig 10320 bp, 10 predicted proteins | sample 1964311 | NCBI WGS metagenome assembly UMCV01 (sample SAMEA4835976, study PRJEB28245) | human gut metagenome | biome: gut microbiome; material: fecal sample | place: Denmark | collected 2008 | reverse complement strand
TATCAAGCAGAAACAGCAAAAGCTTTTCCCTTAGAAAAAATGCTTTATTATGCTAGTGATGAGCAAAAAACAACGTACCCCTTTCAAGCCTACTTGGATATTGTCTACACCCAAATTAAAGAATATACCAATCTTGACCCCTATACGACACCAATGGAAATTTATACCTATATGGATCCTGTTTTACAAGCTGAAATCGATTTAATGCAACAAAATCAATCCAGTTATATTCACTTTGACAATGATTTACAACAATTTGCTGCTGCGATTATTAACAATGAAAATGGAGCTTTAATTGCTGCTTTTGGAGGTAGAAATTATGCGGGCCAACGATTATTTAATCGTGCCTATGACATGGTAAGGCAACCCGCTTCAACCATTAAACCCATTTTATCTTATGCTTTAGCTTATGAACATTTAGATTGGAGCGATCAACATAAAGTAGTGGATGAACCAACATTGTACCCCAATACGAATCAACAAGTGCATAATGTTGATCAAAACTACATGGGAGAGTTAATGATTGATGAAGCCATTGGTTATTCTAGAAATACGATTGCTGTAAAAACCTTACAAGAAGTGGTTCAACATATTGGAATGAATGGTGTCACCGATTATTTGAATCAAATTCAACTTTTAGATACCCAACCAGAAGACGTTTCTTATGCTTATGCACTGGGAGCCTTTCATTATGGGGTTTCTCCAACACAGTTAGCTGCTGCTTATGCCATGTTAGCTAATCAAGGGATTTATAAAACGCCATTAGCGGTTAAAAAAATTGTCTTGTTAAATGAAAACAAAGAAATTCAGTTTGATATTCAAAATCAACGCGTATTACAGGAAGACTCTGTTTATTTATTAAATAGTGTCATGGAAAATGTCATGAAGAAAAATTTTTGGAACATTAATGTCATTCAACCACAAGATGTGCATGTTTGTGCTAAAACAGGAACCTCGAGTTTTGATCGTCAACTTCTTGAAGAATACGATTATCCTTCAAATGCCTATAAGGATCGTTGGTTAGCAGGATATAGTAAAAATTTAACCATTGCTGCTTGGACAGGATTTGATGTCACTGAAAAAGGAAAAGAAACTTATTTTGTTCCTAGTAGTAATGATGCCAATATTGTCAAACAATTCTTCAAAAGAATCATGGATATTGCTGGTATTCCAAATCAAACTTATCCAAAGCCAAATAATATTGTTTCTATTCCTATCGTAAAAGGTTCCTATCCTTATTTATTACCAACAAATAATGTCAATTCTGATTCTATCGTTGTTGCTCAATTTAAAAGAGAAGCGATGCCTACCCTTTATATTTGTGAGCCTGCAATTACAAAAACGGTTGAGTTTGACTATTATGTATCTGATTCTAAACTAACCATTCTCATTCCTAATGCCATCAGTGAAGAAAATCAATATCATAAAATTTTTGATTATGAAAAAATTTATGGAGATTTAGAATTAATTTGTGAAATTAAAAATGAACAAAACGAATCGTATCGCATTGTTTTAGACCAATCCATCAATGAAATTGATTTATTTTCTAAAGGCAATTATACGATGGAACTTTATTATCAATATAAAAATGGCCACAATAAAGGGCCATCTCAAATCGAAACATTTACCATTCAAAAAGGAAGTTTATTTTAAAGGTTTATATTCTTTTTGGCATTGATCTTTTAATTGACACTTGTCACATTCTGGTTGTTTGGCTTTGCAAAAATATCGTCCAAAGAAAATTAAGCTATGGTGCATTTGAATCCAATTTTCTGGCTCTATAGCTTTTTTTAATTTTTCTTCGACCACTTCAACCGAATCTTCAATATCTGCATATTTTAAACGTTTAGCAATGCGATGAATATGCGTATCGACAGGAAGGGCTGGAATTTTATATCCTTCTGCAAGGATTACGTTTGCTGTTTTATTTCCAACTCCTGGTAATTGTAATAAATCTTCTTTGTTTTTAGGAACTTCTCCATGATATTTTTCATCAATAATTTTAGCAATTTCTAATAAATGTTTAGCCTTGACTTTATACATACCAATGGATTTGATGATTTCTTCGACTTCTTTTAAAGAAGCGTTTTTTAAAAGATGCGCATCAGGAAATTTAAAAAAAAGTTTTTCTGTTGCTTGATTGACTCTTGCATCAGTGGTTTGTGCCGATAATACCACCGCGATGAGTAATTGAAAAATGGTTTGGTAATGCAACTCACATTGAGCATGAGGATATAAAGAATAGATATATTGTAATTTTTCGTCCATCTTATTTATTTAACCAATCAATTTTACTCAATTCAATGGTTTCTTGGAGTTGATTTTGATATTCGGTCTCAGAGAGTTGCTTTTTCTTATGTTCTTCAAATAAAATAGTATCGATATAACGAATGGAATGATTGGCTGATTGAGCGCATAAATTAACAGCTAATTGAATTTCTTCATAAGTATATTTTTTGTCTAACCATCCATTGATAATATCATATTCTAAAGGAGAAAGAGGTCGGCCAAAAAAATTTTCAAATAAAGTAAAGACATTTTTTTCCGTTTCTTCTTTCTTTTCTTCCTTTTTTTGTCTTTGTTGCCATTCATTTACATAAAGCTCATTCAATTTTTGATGCATTAAAGAAAGATCCGTTTGCACGATCCCTTTTTCATCAATATGGGTTTGAATCCATCCTTTTGCAATTAAATTGGTATATAAAACATCGATTTTAGTTACTGTAAAATTGCTAAACAAAGCTAAATCCGAAGGATTAATAAAGGTATTTCCTGTTTGATACAACGTATAAGTTAAAAGTAAAAGAATGACCTCATCGTCATTGAGTCCTAATTTTTTATAATTTAAAATGAGCATTTTTTCAACATTTAGCATCTCATCTTGGTATTCTTTCATCTTTTTATCCTCCTTTATTCTAACATTTCTTTTAATTGTTCCTTGATGTTTTCTAGTGAAATTTCTGAAGCATTTTCTAAATAAAATACTTTATTATAACCAAATAAAGTTTTTAAAACATTCCATTGTTCATAAAGTTGATTCGTATTTAAAATTCCACATTCATCATATGTTTTTTTAATTTCATAAGCAATTTTATTTTTACTCAAGCGTTTAATTTCTTGAACCAAATTAAAAATGGCTTGTTTTGTCTTTTCTTCAAACTCAAAATGCGTCTTTTGATGTAATCGTAAACCACGAAAGATACGAGAAGGATCTTCTTTAATTCTTTTTTGAGGGTCCCCAATAAAACGAATTTTTTTTGCTTTAATATCGCTAAGTCCTTGATGAAAATCCATTATTTTTTGATTTTCATCCATGTATAAAGCATTGATTGTAAAATCACGACGATAACTGTCTTCTTTTACATTGGAACTAAAGCGTAATATTTTCGGATAAACAGAAGGATAAATATAGGTTTCTATTCGAAAAGTGGTTAATTCTGCTTTTAAATTTTGATATTGAATTTTTACATTTCCAAACATTTCTCCTTGTGTAGAAATGACATCAAATAATTGGCTGATTTGTTGGGGAGTTGCACTGGTTGCAATGTCTATATCCGTATAGGGAAGATTGAAATATTCATCTAAACTACTTCCTCCAACTAAATAAGCGACATATCCTGCTTCTTTGATTTTTATTAAAATGTCCTTAATCCGCTTATCCATATTTTATGCTCCTATTTTTGAATTAAATTGATAAAAACACTCTCGTCTTCATGTTGTAGATAATGCAAAACACCTTTCGCATAAACTTGTTTATGATCTACCTCATAGACTATTTTCATTTTATCATATTTTGATTCAAATTGAATATCATATTCGATAATCTCATCCATTCGATCTTCGCTCACAATTTCACATTCACATCTTGCTAACGATTTTAAAAGTTTTCCAGTCCCTGATGGTTTGTCTTTTTTGGAGTAATGATGTTGTTCTATAATTTTAATGTGATCAAAGTTTTGACTAAGAGAAGAAAAATTCTTTATCAAAATATTCATAGGCAAAGAAAAATTACTGCATATTATTCCTTTTAAATTTATTTTTTGACATGCCTCTTGAATATATTTTAACTCTTGATTAGAAAATCCGGTAGTGCCACAAATAAAAGGAAGATGATATTGAATACAAAGTAATAAATGTTTGTAGGCCACTTCTTTGTTTGTAAAGTCAATCACCCAATCAATAGATTGGTGTTTAGCAATCACTTCTTGAAGGGATTGTTCATGTTCATTAACACAATCTAAAATTTGATATCCTTCTTGTTTTAATAAACGATAAACTTCTTTCCCACATTTACCTTTACTTCCACATATCACAATTTTTTTCATATTTTCACCTCTTATAAAAATATGAAAATGTATGTTTTTTTATATCTTTTTCAAACAAAAAAGCAGTATTTACTGCTTTTTATCATTTTTTTATTTCACTTGTTCTTTAAATGATTTTGCTGGTTTAAATCCAACGGTCTTGTAAGAAGGCACAATGACTTTTTTGTTTGTTAAAGGAATGACAGCTGTTCTTGCTTTTCTTGTTTTAACAACAAAGTTTCCAAAACCTGGAATTTTAACCATTTCTCCTGCTTTCAATTCTTCAACAATTGTTTCAAAAACAGCATCAACAACACGAGTGGCTTCTACTTTTGTGATCCCTTTGGCTTCGCTAATTTTAGCAGCTAATTCTTGTTTATTCATTCATTCATTCTCCTTTATTTATGTGTTTTCTACTTATATTATACATATTTTGGACATTTTGGCAAATAATATTCTCATTTTACTTTTATTTTTTTTATAAAAATGTGCTTTATTTCTTGATTAAAAACAAAAAAAAGGACAAATGTCCTCTTTTTGCTTTGTGCAATTTGTTTTAAAAAACAATAGCGATTAGATTATTTTTACCACGGTTTGTCATGGATTTTAAAATATTTTGTAATTTAACGCGATTATTTTCAGGTAAAGTCATTAATTTAGCATTGATGCCATCTTTTAATAAATCCCCAATATTTCTACCAAACATAGACATATTGACTAATGTTTCTTCATTTTGAGTTAGATATTCCATCATAGCTTCACTTTGTTCTTTACTTCCTAAAATTGGTTCAAATGTATTTTCAACATCAACTCTAAAGATATGTAATGTTGGCGCACTTGCTTTAATTCTTACTCCATAGCGATTTCCATTTTTAATTAATTCTGGTTTAGAAATGGAAATATCATTGAGTGATGGTACAGAAGAACCATATCCTGTTTCTTTGGCCATTAAAATTGCTGGCAACAAATCAGCCATTTGTTCTTTATATTGTTTATATTCTTGTAAGATTTTAATCAAATCGGCCTTGTCTTGCAAATCCGTGCCTACAATATCATTAATGACAGCTTCATACAATCCATCCTTTGGCTCAATTCTTAAAGTAACAACGCCTGTTGCAGTATCAATATTTGTAATTTCAACACTTTTTGCATATTCATTTTGTCTTAATGCTTCAGCTAATTTTTCAACATCACGCACTTTTTTTGCTTCTTGCAAAGCATCTTGAATAGATTGACGATAAGATTGTTTTAACCAATAATTTTCCTCTAATGCTGCAACCCAACTTGGGAAAACAACATCGACATCTAATACAGGGAATTCATAAAGAGCATCTTTTAAAACTTGATTTGCATCTTCTTGATTCATTTGTTCAATGGACATTGGGATTGCACTAACTTGATATTTTTCTGACAATTCTTTTGCCGTTTGTTGTGCTAAAACACCATTTGGATCTTTAGAGTTGACAATCACAATAAAGGGTTTGCCAATCGTTTGTAATTGTGTAATTACTTCATCTTCGGCTTCTACATAAGAATTTCTAGGAATGTCAACAATGGTTCCATCTGTGGTCACAACAATACCGATACTACAATGATCGGTAATCACTTTTTGTGTGCCAATTTTTGCGGCTTCATCAAATGGAATAGCATCTTCAAACCAAGGCGTTTTAACCATTCGAATTTTATCTTCATCCATATAGCCTTTTGCATCTTTAAAAACATACCCCACACAATCCACTAAACGAACTTGGACACTTAAATTTTCTCCCACTTCTACACTCACTGCATTGTTTGGAACAAATTTGGGTTCCGTTGTCATAATTGTTTTTCCTTGTCCTGATTGTGGCAATTCATCCGTTGCTCTTGCCTTTTGATATTCATCTTGAATATTATTAATCACTACAAGTTCCATAAATCGCTTAATAAAAGTCGATTTACCAGTACGAACGGGACCAACTACGCCTAAATATATATCACCGTTTGTTCTGCCACCAATGTTTTTTAATAGTTCTTTTATATTCACAAAGTAACCTCCCATACATTTCTACTTCAATGTATGAAAGCAAAAAAGAGTTTAGAACAAACTCTTTTTAAAATTTATAAAATGCATAACATGGTAATCACATTCATTAAAAATGAAATGGAATTGTATATAAAATGGGCTATAATGGAAACAGAAATATTTTTTTCTTTATAATAAGCATAGGTCAGTCCTATCCCGCCAACAAGATAAACTGGAAGAGAAGATAAATCCGATAAAAAAGTTCCCGTTGTCAAACTGGTCAATAAATGCATTCCTGCAAAGATACAAGCAATGACCCAGAAGGCGACTTTTTCATTTTTTCGTCCAATGCCTCGAAATAAACAAAAGCGGAAAGCAACCTCTTCAATAAGTGGTGCTAAAATACAAACATAAAGGCCTGCAATAAAAGGCGTTAAATACATCATTGAATTAATTGAATCTTGATTTGCACTTGTACTTTGTATTCTTAAAATCGTTAAAAATACACTATAAATTAAAATAGCAGCATACATTAACCCTACATATTTTAAAGCCTTTGTCCAATTTTCTCCCTTTTTAAATTGAGCTAGAATTGGTTTTAAATATTTTCTTATCACAATTAAAAAGATAATCACACAAGTAATTCCACCCAATAATCCAGCAAAAGAAGAAATATTAGCAGCATGAGGTGTGTGATTTGTCATTTGTACAATTGCAACAAGTAAAATGGAATAAAAAGAAGACAAAAAAGAATGACCAAAATATAAAAGTAATCCAGCAATCACTAATTTTGTCGCATCAAATCCAATTTCTTCATATCCCCAAGCATCTCGATAAGATTGGGCAACATTTTCTTTGATTTCGGGAGTTATTTCATCAAATTGATCTATCATATTTTCACAACCTTTTTACATATTATATCAAACTTTAAAAAAATTAAAATAGAAAAATAAAAACGCCTTTTATTCACGCTAACCAAAAAAGATTAAAGCAAATACAATGGCTAAAAAAATGCCAACAAAGTCAGCAAATAAAGCTGCTTTTAAAGTATGTCTCCATTTATTGACGCCAATAGAAGTAAAATAAAGTGCGATGACATAAAAAGTGGTATCAGTACTTCCTTGAATAATACTTGCACTTCTACAAATTAACCCATCAGGATCGGCTTTACATAAATCACTCAAAATTGCTAAAGAAGCATTTCCACTAATGGGTCTAAAAAAAATCATCGGTGTTAATTTAGCAAAATAATCCCCTCTTGGAAAAAGATTTTGTAATAAAGAAGCAATATCTTCAATCAATCCAGAACTTTTTAAAATTGTGACCGCTGCTATCATGGCAATAACAGAAGGAATAATTTCAACACTAAGGGAAAGCCCTTCTTTTGCTCCATTGACAAAAGCATGATAGGCATCTTTTTTCTTAATCAAGGCAATGGCAATAGAAAGAATGAGTAATAAAGGAATAATATAAATGCTAATGATCATCTTTATACGGCCTCCTTAGTATCTTATCGGCTAACAAACCAAAAATGCAAGCACAAAGGGTCGAAATAATGGCAAACAAAACAAAGTCCGTTGGTGTCTTTGAACCAAAACTTTTGCGAATACTAATGACTGTTGTAGGAATTAAAGTGACTCCTGCCGTATTTAATACTAAAAAAGTAATCATTTCATCACTGGCTACCCCTTCGGGCATTGGTGAAAGTTCTTTTAAGCGTTTGATTCCCTTTAAACCACTGGGCGTTGCTGCAAAACCCAGCCCAAACATGTTTGCAGCAATGTTCATTGATAAATATTCAATTGCTTCTTGATCTTTTAAATTGGGCATGATTTTTCTAAATAATGGTTTAATTGCTAATGAAATAAAATCAATAATGCCAACTTCTTTAAAGATATACATGAATCCAGTCCAAAAAACGGTGGAACTAATGACAATCAATAAAAAAGCAAAACTTTCATCAGGAATCGATAAAATTCCATCTAAAAGTAATTCTACTCTTCCCATAATAATAGCATAAACAGAAGCAATTAAAATAATGCCTCCCCATATTTTTCCCAATTCCTTCACCTCCCTTAATTCTTTAAAACCTCATTTTCAAACGGCTTAAACCCTTATTTTTACTTCATTTTATGTATATGTTTGAAGCGTTTAAAATATTTGTATATTTTGAAATCATACAACTCTTTCTTTCCATTCTACTTTTACTAAAAAAGTTGCCAAAGATATCTTTCGCAACTTTTTTCATTCCATCAACTATAAATACTTTATTATGAAATTTCCCTCTCAATAATTTTGAATTTTATCACTTTCTTATTCTTATAATTTTAAATTAAGTGTCCTAAAACAAGCTTATGATTTGTTAAATTTTTGTCTAATTTTATAATTTGCATCATATTTCAAAGATTGAATTTCCTCATCATTTAATCGATTGTATTTTTTTAAAATTATTGCTGTTTTATATCTACTACTTGAACACAAGCCATTTTTAAAGAAAAATTTCAAATCAATAAGTAATCGTTCATCAATGTTTTTTTTGTTAAAATAATTAATTAAATCATTTTCAACCTCAAACCAATTTTTTGAATTAGCATAATCTATTCTTAATTTTAATATTTTTTTATGTATCTCTTCATATCTACTTTCACTATAGTTATTTAAAAACAATCTAATCAAAAAACTATCTTCAAGATTACTTCGACACAAATTAGGCAATATTCTTGGTGATTTTGTTTTTTTTAAAATTTCATAAATTATTTTTTTTTGTTCTGGAGTGGATTGATCCATAATTTTAATCATTTTATTTATGGTTTTAATATCCCTTTTTTTACTATATAAAACAACTCTTAAAATATTCGTTTTTAATGAACTATCAATGTTATTCTCATTCAACAAATCTAGTAGAAGATTGAAATATTCATTATTGATATTGTTGGCAATGAAGGGCAATTGTTTATTAAAAGAAATTTTATTGGAAATGCACTTTAATAGTACATTAAAGTCTTTAAACATTTCTTCATTTATCAAATTAGAATTATATATTTTGTTTGATAAACTGATTTGATAATAATGCTCAATATCAGATAAATCCAAATTCGAATTCTTAAAGTCAACAAAATGTTGGTTTACTATTTCTTTAATAGATATATTGATATTTAAATCAATTATCAAAGATATCAAAGAACATATGGAATTATTTTCATTAAATGAGAAATATTTTTTATTTAAACTTTTAATTAATAAATGATTTATTCTTTTTTTATAATTATATACTGCATTTCTCTTAAGGATAAAATATAAATTGTTTATTAGATAATCAAATATATAATAGTTTTCTAATTTTGTTCGTTTGATTTTTTCCCATAATAGATTTAAAAAGTATTTATCGTTATGATAAAAACTAACCAATTCACAGGCATAAGATGAGCGATATTCATCAGTTATTAAAAATGCATAATTGTTTAAAAAAACTTTTTTTACAACATCTTTATAATATGATACATTGCCTTGTTTCATTGCCAACAAACACTCACCATGCCCTCTTTTTGCATGCCATAAGAATTCATCTAAATTCACTTATGATTCACCTCCATATTTTTAGTAGAATTCACTTGAATAAAGTGATTTGTAAGGTCTATTATATTTTTTATTTGTTTTTTAGAAAAATGTTTAATCCATATTTTATATACTTTGTCATCATTTGTTTCAAAATAAATAAATTTTTGATACATATGTCTAGGATTCAAAGATGAAAATTTTTCTCCTTTTGAATTATATTCATCATATCCAATTCGAATTTTAATTATTTTCTCTATATTCAAGTAAAATGAATGTTGAATTCTATTTTTATAGCGAATAGGTTGTCCTTTTACTATTATTTTTTCAGAATCTATTTTAATAGTTATTCTTATACTCGAGTACAATAAATAAGCATAATACAGCATAGATAAATCAATAATAACAAATATAGGTATCACTATTCCAATATTTTTTTTGTCTTCCGTAATTATCAAT
>UMCV01043760.1_pt1 | contig 10356 bp, 9 predicted proteins | sample 1964311 | NCBI WGS metagenome assembly UMCV01 (sample SAMEA4835976, study PRJEB28245) | human gut metagenome | biome: gut microbiome; material: fecal sample | place: Denmark | collected 2008 | reverse complement strand
AGGTATTGCATCCGAAAAAGATGTAGAGGCTTTATTGGGGAAAGGTGCCGACAAGATATCGGTGAATTCTTCGGTATTGAAGGATCCGGATTTGATAAATCGTTTGGCTTATTCGTTCGGAAAACAGTGTATTGTCGTAGCGATAGATGCAAAGGAAGAAGGGGGAAGCTGGGTGGTTTACCGTAAGGGGGGAAGGGAACGGACTGCGAGGGAACTTTTTTCCTGGGCGCGGGAAGTGGAGGAAAGGGGTGGGGGAGAAATCCTTTTTACTTCTATGAATCACGACGGTACGCATAGGGGGTTTGCTTGTGAGGCGTTGGCCCGCCTGGAAGAGAAGGCTGGGATTCCCATAATTGCTTCGGGCGGAGCAGGTCGGGCGGAGGATTTTTATCGTGTTTTCCAATACGGAAAAGTGGAGGCTGCGCTCGCCGCCGGAATATTTCATTATGGGGAAATCAGTATAAAGGAAGTAAAAGAATATTTGAGAAAAAAAGGAATAGAAGTCAGGTGATTTTAAAAACGAATATATGGAAATAGAAGCATTGAAATTCGATGAAAAAGGATTAATTCCAGCCATTGTACAGGATTCAAAAACGGGTGTCGTACTGATGCAGGCTTTTATGAATAGAGCGTCTTTGGAAAGGACGTTGGCGTCCGGCAAAGTGTGTTTTTTCAGTCGTTCCCGTCAGCGTTTGTGGACGAAAGGAGAAGAAAGCGGACATTTTTTATATTTAAAAGAAATCTTATCCGATTGCGATAATGATTCTTTATTGATAAAGGCTGATCCTAGTGGTACTGTTTGTCATACCGGAAAAGATACCTGTTGGGGAGAGATAAATCAGAATCCGGATTTTCTTTTTTATTTACAGGAATATCTGAAGAAGAGAAAAAATGATTCTCCGGAGGAATCTTATACGGCCCGGTTGATCTCCCGCGGTATAAATAAAGTGGCACAAAAAGTCGGAGAGGAAGCTGTAGAATTGGTCATTGAAGCGAAAGATAACAATGAAATCTTATTTTTAAATGAAGCGGCCGATTTAATGTATCATTATTTGGTTTTGTTGATAGCGAAAGGATATGGACTGGAAGAAGTAATTGCGGTTTTGAGAGAAAGACACAAGTAATGGGATAGATAAAGCTGTACAAAAAACCAAAATTTTGACTTTTTGTACAGTTTTATTTAGTTATTCAATGCTTTCCACAGTTCATCTTTTAGTGCTGTAATGCCTTCTCCTGTCACGGAAGAAATAAATACATAAGGTATATCCGGCAGGTCGGATTCCATTTCCGTCATTAATTCTGTGTCGGCACAGTCGCATTTGGTGATAGCCAGTACTCTTTTTTTATCCAGTAATTCCGGATTATATTCCTTTAATTCATTCAGTAGGATTTTATATTCCTGGTGGATATCCGGTGAGTCTACCGGAATCATAAATAAAAGTACAGAATTGCGTTCAATATGGCGTAAAAAGCGGATTCCCAGTCCTTTGCCGAGGTGAGCGCCTTCAATGATACCGGGGATATCGGCCATGACGAAAGATTGATTGTCCCGGTAAGTAACGATCCCTAGGTTGGGGACTAAGGTGGTAAAAGGATAGTTTGCGATTTCCGGTTTGGCTGCGGATACGACAGAGAGAAGGGTCGACTTACCTGCATTCGGGAAACCGACTAAGCCGACATCGGCCAATACTTTTAATTCCAGGATAACGGTGCGTTCGACTCGGGGTTCTCCCGGCTGGGCATAGCGGGGGGTCTGATTCGTGGCCGATTTGAAATTCCAATTTCCTAATCCTCCGCGTCCTCCTTTGACGAGGACCTCTTCGCTGTTATCTTCTGTAATCTCACATATCATTTCTCCTGTTTCTGCATCGCGGGCAACTGTTCCGAGAGGAACGTCTATAATTTTATCTTCTCCGTCGGCTCCGCTGCAACGGGCTTCACTTCCACCTTCTCCGTCTCCGGCAAAAACATGTCGCTGGTATTTGAGGTGAATTAAGGTCCAATAATTCCGGTTCCCTTTGAGAATCACATGGCCTCCTCTTCCGCCGTCTCCTCCGTCCGGGCCACCTTTGGCCGTCATCTTATCCCGGTGCAAATGTGCTGAACCTTTACCGCCAGCACCGCTGCGGCAGAATATTTTTACATAGTCAATGAAATTCGTTGAAGCCATAAAATTCAGGTTTTATTTCGAGTTTGTGTCTCCCCTTGGCAAGAGGCTTTTCAGGCGTTTTTTATTTAGAGTGTATGTTTCACCTCAAGGGAGATTTATATTATAATGATCGGTAATGTCTTATTCGTTTGTTGCAGTGCTTAAAATATATAAATCCGGATAATTGCGTCCTAATCCATCGTAATCCAGTCCTCTCCCCACGACAAAGTCGTTTTCAAGTTCCAAAGCACAGTAGTCGACTGTTACTGGATGAGTGAGGGCTTTGGGTTTGTAAAACATAGTGGCTACTTTGATCGCTTTCGGATTTTTACCTTTGAGGTAGTCAATTAAATAAGTCATTGACCTACCGGAATCGATCATATCTTCCAATATAACGATTGTCCGGTCCGTCAGATTTACGTTACAGCCGATCAGTTCTTTGATTTTCCCGGTGGAAGACGTTCCTTCATAAGAAGCGATTCTCATGAAACAGATTTCAGTTCCGGGGATCGTAATCTGTTTTAATAGATCAGAAGTAAACATAAACGAGCCGTTTAATATACTTAAAAACAGCGGTTTTGTATCTTTCAGATCTTTGTTGATTTCATTTGCAACTTTAGCAATGGCTTGATCGATTGTTGCCGCATCAATAAGTAGTTCGAATTCTTTGTCGTGTAATTTTACTTTTTTCATCGCCGAACGCTGTTTGTGTCTTATTGGAACCTGAGATTTGTTTTTTTTTATTTACTTTGTGCAAAAGTAATGTTTTTACGGTATATTTCGGCAGAAAGATTAGAAATAACGTTTACATTATGGAGGAGTGGGGGATTGTCGGCAGACTTCAGCCGTTGATGTAGAAGTGGGCGGAAGACAGAAGCGGTTTTGGTAAATGGAAGGAGAAGCTGCTTTATCGGCAGAAGCAGGGGAGGAGAAATAGAAAAAGATTGTATTTTAAATCAGAGAATAATGACACCGAAAGTTAGTATTATTATGGGAAGTACTTCGGATTTACCAGTGATGGAAAAGGCGGCCGAAGTCTTGAATAATTTTTGTATCCCTTTTGAAATGAATGCCCTTTCTGCACACAGAACTCCTGTTGAGGTGGAGGATTTTGCAAAAAATGCGGCAGAAAGAGGAATAGAAGTAATTATTGCAGGAGCTGGTATGGCGGCTCATTTACCGGGAGTAATTGCAGCAATGACCCCTGTACCTGTCATTGGAGTACCGATCAAATCTTCCGTAGAAGGTATGGATGCCTTATTGGCTATTGTACAGATGCCTCCGGGCATTCCTGTCGCTACAGTTGCCATCAATGGTGCAATGAATGCAGGTATTCTGGCGGCCCAGATCTTAGCTGTGGGAGATGCAGAATTAAAAAAGAAAATCCTTTCTTATAAGGAATCCTTGAAGAAAAAAATCGTAGATGCAAACAAAGAATTGGCTCAAGTAAAGTACACTTATAAGACCAATTGATTTTAGTGAGGGGAGGTCGGTTTAAAAGGAGCTCCGGAAAACTTTTTTAGAAGCATAAGGTGGCGTACTTGTTTGGTTCGGGTTTGGCGATGGGGGGGGAAACGAGCTTTCGGTCCAAATCGACAGTTTTATCAAAAACCGATGTTTCATTCAGCGGCAGAGCGTTTGTCTCTCCTCTGAAAAAAGTTTTCCGGATAATTTATGCATTAGGGGAATATCGTTTTTCCTCCGAAACGACTGGAGTAAAATGCGATTACAAATGGATCCGGAGCTGAGCAGTCAAATCGAAGAGTTTATTGCCTTCGACTCGGGTTACCGATGAGCCGATATGATCTGCATCCGGATAATAGGTAAAACCGGTTTTTAGATAAAAGGTTAAAATCCGGTGTAGTTTCCAGTTCAGATTCAGGTAGGTCCGGAATCCCCGTTCGAAATAAGCAGGAAACGAATAGCCGTATAATACGTTATTTTCGTAACTGTAGATACGGGTATTGTACGAGTCCGTATCGAAATAAGCCAGGCGAAACTGGAAGTTAAATTTTTCCTTTCCGGAGGTATAAATAAGGTCTTGGTGAATCAGATAACCTTTTTCCCGCAGGTGTAGTTTGCGATAAAAAGTAAAGTCGATGCGTGTCCGCAATTCCAGTTTTTTGAGAGGTCGGTAACTCAGTTGATACCGTACTTCGTTTTTTACCCTTAAAACGGTATAGGTGTGATCCGTATGGTTGAAATTCTCCGGTTTTCTTTCGTTTTTGAACCGGAATAGATGTTCAAAATCCGAAAGAGTATAATTTGCTTCGAAGAGAAATTCCTGACCGGCATCCGGTACATAAGCATTATAACGGGGACTGAGATAGCGGAACCAATCGTAATAGGTGTTGATTTTTAAGTTTTTAACGGGAGATATGTCCAAGCCGATATAAAGTCCTTCTTCGTTGGAAGTGTTGGAATATTCTCCGAATCCGTGGGCATAACGGGAAACGTAGTTTTTATCATATCGTCTGTATATCACGCTCATCGCGGCATTTGCGTAGAGGCTGAAACGCAATCCATTTACGGTTGCCCAGCTATGTTGTTCACATGTAGCCGTTTCTCCGAATAAATAAATATTTCGAAAACTCGTTTTATAATCGATACTGGTTAACAAACGTTTTTTCCCCTCATCGTTAAATTGCTGATAAATTTTTTCTCCTTTTTTGATCGGCGGTTGAAAATTGTAATACACGGTATTTATTCCGATTCGAAAAGCTGAAGCATTCCAATGGAAAGACAGACCGGTTGTCCATTCTTTTAGCTGATGTTTTTTCTCGTTTTCTGTACTATTCCGGTGGTTTCCGCTTTCATAAAGTGTTGCCGTTAAAATATTTTCTTCATCGATGCTAGCGGGGTCGATTCTATTTCCATCCGTTTTTTTAGAAGAAAAAAATAAATCTGTTTGCAAAGAAGGTAGCGGTTGCAAAGAGAGGGCAACGCCTCTTAAAAAATTGTTTTCATCTGTGGAGGTATGAGGACTAAAACCTTTTCCTGATTTTTCGTTTCCGAGAGCTAAGGAGGATTTACCGGAGGAAAAGCCTCCCCAGGCAACGAGACCTTGTCCCCATTGCGTCCGATAGTCTCCCAAAATGATTTTTCGGAAAAAATGGGTGGTTGTGGCACAAAGATGAGCTGAAAAAAAATCGAAACCCATTTTTTGATACCGGGTAAAGTAAGCTTCCCCCGGATCATTTTCCAGTGTTAATCCGGCTTGCCAATGATCACCCGTTTTAATTTTGTATTTTAAAAGTGTACCTAGAGGAATTCCCTGAAACCGGGATGCCTGTTTTTTCAGGTATTGAGCTTCACTTTTAAAAGCGGAAGGAGAATAGGACTTATAACCTTCCTGGCGGGGAAGAGTTGAGCGGGCTTTGGCCAGTATTTCCTGAGAAGTATATTTTCGGATAGCTTGTAGGCGTTTTCTGCCTGTCACTTCTCCTAAACAGATAAAAGGGGAGATGTTTTCCAGATCTTTTTTTCCGATGCCTCCTACCAGTAGCAATTCGTGGCGGGAAAGGAAAATCCCGTATTTTTTACGAAAGCTGAGAATACGGTCGATCTGACTGTCTGATAGGAAAAAGAGCATTTTTAGAGAATCGAAACCGGCAGTGTTAATATTCAAAGGATAACGTTGTAAGTTTAGCAAGGTGCGGATCATTTCTTCATATCCTTCTTCTGAATGAAGGATATCGTTCGTTTCCAATAATTTTTCTATATCCGATGATTCTTGAGCGCAGAGCGGCAATAAAGGACAAGCGCAAAGAAGCAGGAAAAATAAAAATGTTTTCATAGAACGCCGAATTAGTAGAGGACAGAAAAGTAAAACTCAATTTTCAGAAGAAGACTGACAGTTTGCGAATACATTTATGTTACTGCAAATGTCAGGGTGCACAAAGGATCGTTGTCCCTGGAATAAACGATTGAATCAAAATATTTGTACCAACGGGAAATAGAATATTCCCTCATTATTGTGTAAAATCACCACTTTATAAACAGGACAGAAGAATAAGAAAGTGAAAAATAGCAAAATGTTGAGAGGTATTTTTTATCGTTTTATCTGTCCACCTTCCTTGTAAAAGTTTTCTACTTTCAAATTTACGAAATTTAAAGATAGGTGTTGCCGGAAGGGACGTCTAAAATTTTTAAAATAAGAGGGACGAAAAGAGCTCAGGCTTTGCTGTCGCATTCTTAGAATATATTAGGTAAGGTCAATTTTTTTTATGCAATATTGTCAGGATTTCTTGTTCAGATAGCTTTTTTACATTCGTAATAATCATATTTTCGTGCAAAAAATTTCCATACAAATTACATTCATTGATAATTGTTTCGAACGTTTTTTTCAGGTTGGTGTCTAAGGGTAAAAGGAGTAACGATGTAGAATAACTTTTATAGAAATCGATTTGTTCAATGATTCCTTTTAAAGGAGCAAGGGCTGTTTCAATTTCATCCTGGATGATGCGCTGTTGGAATTCTTGTAATTGTTCGTCTGTGCGATGGAGGAAAACACAAAAATAGCGTAACAAAGAACCTTGACCTCCCAATCCTGTGGAGATGAAAATACCCGGATCGTCTAGTAATCCGGATTGTATCAACATGCGGGATTGCTGTAAAGCAATGATTGCCCATTTCTGTAAAGCCCCTTCGGATTTGGAAAAAGATTCGATAGCGCGGTAAACCGAAATATCATCGAGAGTACCCAGAATTACCAGCATTTCTTTTTTCTTGTCCAGCGGTAAAGTTTCGTCGTATAAATCGTTTATTTGTTCCAGGTATTGTTTACAGAGGATTTGGTATTTTTCGGCATTAGTAGACAACATTTTCGCGAGATTGAAATATTCTTTTTGGACTTTGATATCTACTTCCTCTTCCAGAATATTCAAATTCGATCCTACTTGTGCCAGTAGCTCGCTGATATTTTCCCATTTTTTTTCTAATTCTTTCTCCATCCCTCTATGTAAAAGTTTATCCCACAAATTTAAACGATTTATATGGTAATAAAAATACTCTCTTTTTTGATTTTGGTAAAATACGATAAATCCTTTTAAAGGTAAGTCTTTTCCCGAATTATTTTAATTTTTTATCTCTTTTCTATTTTTGAAATCTCCTTCTTCACCTTTTACAACCTTTTCTGCATTCCTGCCAAATAAGTTCTGTTTGCTGTAATTAAAAATCCTTGTTTTCTCGGGGGATAAGCATATTGAAAAAAAGATATTATTTTTTTATAAAAAAAGCTGTCAGTTTATACCGACAGCTTTTATATTCTTTCCTAAGGATTAAGCCTTATGTCTGTGTTCGTCAGAGATAGTTAATTTTTTCCTCCCTTTAGCTCTTCTTTTCGATAAAACGGCTCTGCCACTGGCAGTAGACATTCTCTCTCTGAAACCATGTTTGTTTCTTTTCTTTCTGTTAGATGGTTGAAATGTACGTTTCATTGCACTTATTTTTTGGATATTATTTTCAAACTTTGGATTGCAAAAGTATGGAATTTTTTAATTACTCCAAAGAAAAGGAACTTTTTTTCAGGACTAAATTTTTCGATTTGTCTTCTTTCGGAGACTCACATTTATTTTTTTGAAACTTTTCACTTCTTTTTTCGTATACACGGTGATTGTTTATATCCCGGACAGTAATTCTGTTTCTCGTGAGTAATTTTATTAATTAAACAGTATGTATAGTTATGAGACAACTTAAAATAACGAAGCAGATAACAGGACGTGAATCTTATGCGATAGAGAAATATTTGCAAGAGATCGGGAAAATTCATGTATTGAATCCGGACGAAGAAGCACGTTTGGCCAAACAAATTAAAAAGGGAAATAGTGAAGCCCGGGAGCGATTGGTATTAAGTAATTTACGCTTTGTCGTTTCGGTGGCCAAACAATACCAGAATCATGGATTGACGTTAGGAGATCTCATAAACGAAGGAAATTTAGGATTGATAAAGGCTGCTGAGTGTTTTGACGAAACCAAAGGATTTAAATTTATTTCTTATGCTGTTTGGTGGATTCGTCAGTCGATATTACAGGCTATTGCAGAAAATGCCCGTTTAATCCGTTTGCCTTTGAATAAAATCAGTACGATAAATAAAGTAAATAAATTTTATACTTTATTGGAACAGGAATATCAGCGGGAACCTACTGCAGAAGAAATTGCTGAAAAAATGGATATTTCTCCGGAAGATGTGAAAGAAAATATGAAGATCGCCAATAAACCTATTTCTATGGATGCTCCGTTGACAACGGGAGAAGAAGCGATTAATTTGTACGATATTTATATTCCCTCAGAGAATGTAATGGCAGCTCCGGAAGCCGGTTTGAATCACGATTCTTTAAAAAAAGACATTGAGCGTTCTTTATCTGTCCTGACCGAAAGAGAAGCTACTATTGTCAGTATGTATTACGGATTAAACGGTTATGTGGCGATGTCACTCGAAGAAATCGGTGCGAAATTAACCCTGACAAGTGAGCGGGTCCGGCAAGTAAAGTCGAAAGCAATCCGGAAATTGAAAGAAGCCCGTTGTGTGAAACGATTGAAAACGTATTTGTAATGCTTGAGAACGTATTCTCTTTTTAGTTCCATAGAAATATTCCCGGACTGAAAAATAAACTACTTCCGGGAAAAAAATGAAAAATTTATAACGTAATATTAAATCAAAGAGGTCGAAAGGCCTCTTTTTTATTTGTTATTCTTTAAAAACGGATTATTTTTGCAAGGATATGTGAATGTGTTAAAAATAGGCACGAAATTGTCGGGAGGAAAGAGTGGAGGAGCGGATTTGGCTGTGGGACTCTGACACACATTTATATAGGGAAATGACAGTTATTTAAAAATTTGAGATTATGACACACAACAATTCTTTGTCAGACAGCTTGATAAAGTTGGATCCCACGGCTTTTCAGGCAGAGGTGAACGGGAAAGTTACTCACTTGTTCCTACTGAAAAATAAAAACGGAGTAGAAATTGCTGTAACGAACTACGGCGGTTTTGTCGTATCGGTAATGGTTCCGGATAAAAACGGGGAATATGCCGATGTCGTATTGGGACATAGTAGTTTAGAGGATTATCAGAAAACGCCTGAACCTTATTTGGGTTCATTAGTGGGCCGGTATGGGAACCGTATTGCTGATGGAAAATTTACTTTAGATGGTAAGGAATATACTTTGGCAATCAACAATGGTCCGAATACGCTTCACGGAGGCTTAACCGGTTTTAATGCAGTCGTTTGGGATGCCGAACAACTGAATTCGCAAACGTTAAAGCTGAATTATTTATCAGTGGACGGGGAAGAAGGTTTTCCGGGGAATTTGTCGATAGAAGTCGTTTATCATCTGAGTAATGAGAATGCTTTGGAGATATCTTATCAGGCTATGACGGATAAAAAGACGGTTATCAACCTGACCCAGCATTCTTTTTTTAATTTAGCGGGTACCACCGATCCTACTCCTACGATTTGCGATCATATCTTGACCATCAATGCCGATCATTATACCCCTATGGATAAGGTTTCGATTCCAACCGGGGAAATTGCTCCGGTGGCAGGAACGCCTATGGATTTCCGGGCCCCTCGTATCGTCGGTGAACGCATAGAGGATTCGTTTGAACAATTAGTATTCGGAAAAGGATATGACCATTGTTATGTGCTGAATAAAAAAGAAGCGGGAGAGCTTTCTTTTGCTGCAAAGGTTGTCGATCCCAAGAGCGGACGTACCCTGGAAGTGTATACAACAGAGCCAGGCGTACAGCTTTATACAGGCAATTGGCTGGGAGGTTTTGCAGGTAAATACGGAGCTACTTATCCGGAGAGAAGTGCTATTTGTCTGGAAACACAGCATTTCCCGGATAGTCCGAATAAACCTCACTTCCCGTCCGTAGTATTGGGTGTAGGAGAGGTATATACTCAAAAATGCATTTATAAATTCGGTGTGGAAAAATAATATCATTAATATCTAAATTAAAAATCATGATTCAAGAGAAAAAAAATTACACCTTGCCTATTTTAATGATGATTTTACTTTTTGGTATGATCTCATTTGTAACTGGTCTACAGAATCCGATGGGCGTAATCGTTAAGAGTCAGTTTGGCGCTTCTAATTTTATGGCGTCGTTAGGCTATGCGGCAAACTTTATCGCTTATGCTTTTATGGGAATTCCCGCTGGCATTCTGTTACAACGAATCGGTTATAAAAAGACGGCTTTGGCAG
>UMCV01027688.1_pt1 | contig 10369 bp, 7 predicted proteins | sample 1964311 | NCBI WGS metagenome assembly UMCV01 (sample SAMEA4835976, study PRJEB28245) | human gut metagenome | biome: gut microbiome; material: fecal sample | place: Denmark | collected 2008 | reverse complement strand
GGCAAGATGATCTATATGGGCGACTATTACCGCCGCATTCCTGAAAACGCAGAGTATTGGCTGACCCTATCTGCAAAGCAGAACAACCCATATGCCGAGGCACTGTTGGGGCGATTGTATCTCATTGGGGATTTCCTTCGCCCTGACCGCAAGGCGGGCGTCGATTTTCTGTACGATGCAATACGCCATGGGAACGCTCACGCTGCCTATACGCTCGGCAAATATTACGCCGACGGCAAGTGCCTGAAAAAGGACATTCCGAAAGCGATTGCTTTACTGGAGCAGGCGGCGCAGATGGGCGACATTCATGCGGAGTACAGGCTTGCCAAGATTTATCTGTTCGAATCAGACTATTTCGACTGGCAAAAAGCCGTGGAGTATCTGAACACGGCGGCACACAAGGGCAATGAAAATGCCTATCGGGCATTGCAGAACATGAGTCGGAACACCGTGATCTCCATTACAACAGGCATCGCAGACCTGATCGGCGATCTTTCCGCTATGTTTGACAAAAGACCGGCAGTGGAGGATTGCACCACCATGCCGGAACACAGAGAAAGGAAGAAATATGAGTATGAGCAGAGTTTATAGTATCACATTATTATCTGTATTATTTTCCCTCGAAGGGAGGAAAATATATCTGAAAAATCCTGAAAGAACGAGGTAACCGGATGGGGAAAGTTATAACTGACGAAGAACGCGAAAAACGCATGGCAGAGGATATCTGGCTTAATTATTTCAATCGTTATCTGTATGAGAGCAATACAATCTCAGAGAAAGAATACAAGAGAATGACCGAAAAGATTGCCGCAAGAAAAGCAAAACGCTATCCGGAAAGGAACGAAAGGTGAGCGGGTTCACCTCGGAGTGCTTTAAGCACTCCGATACATAAATGTTTGTCGAAGATATTATTTGACAAATTTCGATTTCTGTATTGCAATGCAAGATTGATTATGGTATAATGTAATCGATAGATGATGATAAAACGAATTTACGAAAGGGCGATGATAATGGACATCTTAAATATCAGAGCATTATTACGAACAAAACCAATATATGATATCCCCCTGCGGGTCACATATTACGCGCGCGTTTCTTCCGAAAGTGATGAACAGCTTAACTCACTCGACAACCAAATTGCATATTATGAAGACTTGATCAAGAGAAACCGCGCATGGACATATGTTCCGGGCTATGTTGACGAAGGGCTTTCCGGTATCTCTACGAAGAAGAGAAAACACTTCAATGAGTTGATTGCCGATGCTAAGGAAGGTGCATTTGACCTTATTGTAACAAAGGAAATCTCCCGATTTGCCCGTAATACGCTTGACTCCCTGCAATATACAAGAGAATTACTCGGATGGGGAGTGGGCGTATTTTTCCAAAACGATAACATCAATACGCTTGATGAAGATGCAGAGCTTCGGCTTACAATTATGTCCTCCATCGCGCAGGATGAGCTTCGCAAGCTCTCCTCGCGTGTCAAATTCGGGCATCAGCAAGCAATCAAGTCCAATGTGGTGCTTGGCAACAGCCGTATCTTCGGATATAGAAAGGATGAAAAACGCCTTGTCATTGACGAAAGCCAGGCACCGATGGTGCGCGATTTGTTCAGGCTTTACGCGACAGGCGAATACAGCATGAAGCAACTCGAAACGCTGTTTTACGAACAGGGATACCGTAATTACAACGGCAACAAAATTGCTCATACCACAATGTCGGGTATCATATCCAATCCGAAATATAAGGGTTATTATGTAGGCAACAAGGTTCGTATTGTGGATATGTTTACAAAAAAGCAGAAGTTTTTGCCTCCCGAAGAATGGGTCATGTTTAAAGACGAAACGGGAGAAATTGTTCCCGCCATCGTATCCGAGGAACTATGGGATAAAGCAAATGAGGTATTGACTCGCAGAAGCGAGGATGTAAAAAATCGTCAGGGTATCTGCAACCACGCCAATCTCCTGACAGGAAAATTATACTGCGCCCATTGCGGTGCCGCATATTACCGTCGTGAATCCAAAAGCAAGGATGGCACGGTCAATTCCAAATGGGTCTGCTCAGGCAAGATTAACAACGGTGCTGATTCCTGCCCGTCTTTCCCAATCTACGAGGATGAGATCAAGCCTATCCTGTTCGAGGTATTCAGCGAAACACGCGTGGATGTGGAAGCCCTGCTTGCAAGCTACGAAGAAATGTTCCGGTCAATGGAAGCAGATGATGAAACCGCAGGGCAGATGGAAGAACAAAAGCGGATTATAGCGCTTGCCGACCAAAAGAAAAATAAACTTCTCGAGCTTGTAACGACAGGTGCCATTACGACGGCAAATTTCAAATCCATGACCGCATCCTGCGACAGGGAGACAGAGGAAGCGCAGAAAACGCTCACGGAACTTGAAGAGCAGCTATTCACAAAAGAGGAATACCGCAAGCACATCGGCGAGGTAAAAGCAAGACTTGATGCCGCTGTCCGTGACGCAAGCACAGGTATGATCACAAATGAATTTGTTGCCCAATATATCGATAAAATCATTGTCACATCAGACGGAAATGATACAGCGAAGCTTGAAATCAAGATCTTTACAGGAAAAAATACTGAAAAATGGCTGAAGAAGCTCAGTGAACGGCATCGGAGTCGTACGGGTGTCACGTCTAAGAAGATGATCCAGTCTTACGAGACCGGCATGCAGGGCAAGTAATCACCCTGTTTCCAGCAAAGGGCTGTTCAAGCCTGTCACAAAAGCGTCACGATCGAAAGGTCGTGGCGCTTTTGTGCGGATTGCGGCGCTTTGACAAAATAATTCAGAAAAAACTCCCAAATGCTTTGAGGTTGTCGCAATGATGAAAGTCTGCTGTGTCTGTTACCCGATCTGCCGTCTTTACTAAATCCACAACATCATCAGCTTTGGACACAGCTTTAACAACCATGCCGCCGGTAGCAAAGGGAACAGCAAGAGATAATTCCGCCAATCATAAACCTTAACGACAGCAAAGCTACTCAATGATCCCATTATACCACAACCTCTTGATTTTTTCAATTGTCTGCCTCTATATTTCGCAGAAATCAGGTCTGTTTATAACGACCTGCAAGGATTCTCCGCGGTTTCCGTGTGGTGTATCCTGTATAAAATCCGAGAATTGATTTCCGGATTATTGTGTCACTTCTACTTGACTTTTCGGTCGTTCTGTGCTAATATATCCTTGCGGAATTCAATTGCAGACGAAGGAAGGAGAACCTGCCCGTGCGCGGGCGGGGATATGCTATGAGTAACGAGTACAGTGCCGAGGAAAAACGGTTGGCGGTTCTGATAGACGCCGACAACGTCTCCCCCGCCTACATTAAGGTCATTATTGATGAGGCGACAGCGCGCGGTATCGTTACCTATAAGCGCATTTACGCGGACTGGACGCGCAACGAAATGCAGGGCTGGAAATCCGTCCTGCTGGAGTATTCGCTTACGCCCATGCAGCAGTACAGCTATACGACCGGGAAAAACTCTACGGACTCCGCGCTGATTATTGACGCGATGGACATTCTGTACACGGGACGCGTGGAGGGGTTCTGCCTTGTGTCCTCTGACAGCGACTTTACCCGTCTGGCGGCGCGCCTGCGTGAGGCGGGCATGCTGGTCATCGGAATGGGCGAGAAGAAAACGCCGCGTCCCTTCGTCACCGCCTGCAACGAATTCAAATTTATAGATAAAATCGGGAAAACCGCCCAGTCTGCGGATTCCGATTCCGATAAAGCTGCCGCTGCACCGGCCGCCGGGCGGGATGCCAGCACCTCGCAGACCGACCTGTCCTCTATCCGCGGAACCATCCTTCAGCAGCTCGCCAACTTCTCGGACGAGGACGGCTGGATGATGGCTTCCCGTATCGGGGATGTCCTGACACAGCGGTACCCTGATTTCGACGTGCGCAATTACGGGCACAAGAAGCTGACCTCCTTTCTCAATTCCTTTGATGATTTCGAACTGCGTACTGCGAATGAGAACAACGCAGACAATCCGAACGGGCATACGGTGTATATCCGCGTAAAGCCCAAGAACGCGAGAAAGCATTGAGGCAGCTCCGCTCTATGACGGCGCGCCTGCGTCGTCGCTGCGCGCACTGTCCTGCCGGGACTTGTGCGTTGCGACTCCGGGACTTTTGCATGACGTTTATGACAGGCTCCTGCCTGCATAAAAAACAGCGCAACCGTAAATATATGTCGCGGTACTGACTGTGGCTGCGCTGATACCCGTACCAAAGAAAGGGAATATCATGGAAAGAAAACTGCGTATTGGCGTGTTCGGAGGTGCCAGGGGCAACTCCATGATTCAGGTACTGCTGCATCACCCCGAGGCGGAACTGGTGGCAGTCTGTGATAAGTATACGCCATTGCTGGACCTGGCGCGTCAGAACGCCGAGAATGCGGGACTGCACATTGCGTGCTTTGAGTCCTTTGATGACTTCATCCGGTATGACATGGACGCCGTCGTGCTGGCGAACTATGCGACCGAGCATGCTACCTTTGCCATTCGTTGCCTGAAGGCGGGCAAGCATGTGCTGTCTGAGGTTCTGCCAAGCGAGACGATGGCGCAGGCGGTCGAGCTGATCGAGACGGTGGAGGAGACCGGGCTGGTCTACGCTTACGCCGAGAACTACTGCTACATGGATCTGACCTTTGAAATGTGGCGGCGCTACCGCGAGGGTGACATCGGCGACGTCACCTATGCCGAGGGTGAGTATATCCACGACTGTGCCGCGTGCTGGCTGGATATCACTTACGGCGACCCGAACCACTGGCGCAACCACCTTTGCCCCACCTTCTATTGCACGCATTCGTTGGGGCCGATCATGACCATCACCGGGCACCGCCCTGTGCAGGTGGTCGGATTTGAGAATCCGCCCATTGAGGAGTTCTACCACCTTGGTCACGCCGGCGGTCACGCCAGCGGCATTGAGATGGTGACGCTGGACAACGGCGCAACCGTAAAATCCATTCACGGTGCGCTCAAGCGTGAGCCGGCTCAGACTTCTTACAAGGTGTTCGGAACCAAGGGCTTCCTCGGCACCTGCGCGGATGCGGAGGGCGAGAAGGTTCGCCTGTATCAGGAATCTGCCACGCAGACCTGCGCCGGGGAGAACCGCTACATCGTGCCGGAGAAATTCGTCTCGGCGGAGCTGGCAAAGAACAGCGGCGTGGCAACGCACGGCGGCAGTGACTTCTATCCCACCCACTTCTTCATCGAGAAGATCCTGGGGCATGAGGACGGCAAGTGGTCCATCGACGTGTATCAGGCGGTGGATATGGGCATCTGCGGCATCCTGGCGTTCCGTTCCATCCTGAACGGCAATATGCCCATCAAGGTGCCGAACCTGCGCAACAAGGAAGAGCGCGATGCATGGCGGCATGACAATGCCTGCACGAATGCAGCCGTTGCCGGGGATCAGGTGCTCCCGTGTTCCTCCTATCCGGAGCGGACGCTTGACCCCGAGGAGGTTGCCCGCAACCGCGCCATCTGGGAGAAGCGGCAGGGACGCGGATAAGCGGACACCGCCTGTCTGAATAAGAGGAATCTCTGCGTATCCCGCGTGCGGCGAGCGGCGGACAGATTCCCGTCAGTCTGAGCAGTTTTGGAGCAGAGCAGACCATGTTCGTTCTCTCTGCCAAGGAAGTGCTGATTAAAACCGAAGTTGAATCGGCTCGGTTTGATCAGCGCTTCCCTGTGAATCTTTGCTGAGAGTGAAGGGGAAGATGCCGCCGATTCGCCGCACGTTTTTTGTGGCAATGCCGCACCATGACGGTGGCACGGATGCGCCGCCTGACGCAACCATACTTCCGCGCGCACTTCATCCTGCGCGAAGCGGTTTTGTGAAAATATGACGGAATTTATGCGGGCATAGTGCCGCCACGGCTTTAGCCACGCGGCGTGCGGTGTTGCCTTGCGTTCCGTAAAGGAGAATGCGATCATGAGGAAAAGATACATTCTGTGCGCCCTGTGTGCGCTTACGATAGGGCTTTGCATGACAGCCGTGCTGGTCGCCTGCCGCGGTGGGAGCGGAGAGGAAACGTCCGCCGGCAGTACCACCGGTTCCGATGAGCCGATCGGGGAGTTTACGGAGCCGGAGGACAGCGAGACGGTTGCCGGCGAATCCGTGACCGAAACCGTTGCGCCGCCGGACAGTGAGACAGAGGAGCCTTTGACAGCCGAGCCGGGACACGCGGCGAGCGAAGCGGGTGCCAAAACCGCCGATATACTGCTGGCAGCCGATTTCGGTGTCGTGGGCGATGGCGTGACCGATGACGGTCCTGCGATCAGCGAGGCGGTTCGTGCCGCTGTTGAGCGGCAGGCGACGCTTCGCTTTGAGGCAGGGAAGACCTACTATGTCGGTACCGCGACCAACACCGCCGCAGTGTTCCGCAGTCCCTTTTCCATGAAGGATGCTTCGGGGGTTACGCTGGACGGACAGGGCGCCATCTTCCGCATGAAGCCGGGACTGTCCTTCTTTGCTTTGGCTGGGTGTAAAGATATCCGGCTGGAGAACTGCGTGTTCGATGTGGCGGAGTCGGTGTACCTGGTGGGGCGCGTGGAGTCGGTGGACGGAAAGACCGTTGCCTTCTCGGTTGACCGCGAGCCGTACCTCGCCTCCTATGATTTCACTGCCGTCAACGGGTTTGCTATCCGGTATAACGAGGGTGTGCAGGGGCGTCCGCACCGATTCCTTCGCACGATGGAGCGTACCGGGGAGCGGCAGGTCAAGGTCACGTATGCATCCTCGCCCGACTGTGCGCGCGGGGATCTCGTGTTCCTGCCCAATCCCGGCATCGGGCATGCCTACAGCGAGGCGATCTACATCGGCGGATGCGGCGGTGCGCTGGTATTTGAGAATATCACCATCCGGCAGGCACCGTCCTTCATCATGGCGATAAAGGGCAATAACGCCGAAATGTACTTCGAAAATGTGGATATGCTGCCGGATACGGAAGACGGGCGTGAGATACATATGGTCTCGTGGCGGGACGGCTACCACTGCAAGGACAACCGTCTGCCCATCCACTGGAATGAGTGCGATGTCGGCGTGCTGTACGACGATGTTTTCAATATCAGCAATACGCTGGGGTATATCACGGAAGTTGCCGATGACAACGTCTTTACCGCCGTCAACTATGAACTTTGGCTTCAGGGGCGCCGCATCTCGCCCGGATACCGTATCGGTGATGTGGTGGATGTCTACGACCTTGGAAACGGTGCCTTCTGCGGAACCGGAACGGTGCGCCGCGTTGTCAACAATGCGGACGGCTCCTCCACGGTGACGCTGGAGTACGGCGAGACGCTGAACAACGTAAAGACCGGGTTTGTGGTTGCCAACCGCGCGACCGGTGCGCCGGGATCCACCATCACCAACAGCCGCTTCACCGGCACTTTCCGGTTCCTGCGTGACCTGCGTGTGGAGAACTGCCGCTTTGAAACGCTGGCGACGTGGATTATGGTGGAGGGCAGCGTGGAGGGGCCTCTGCCCGGCAACATTGACTTTATCAACTGCACCTTTGACGGCGGCGGCAGTATCCAGATAGATGCGCTCAACCGGGGCACCGGCCGCAAGCTGCGCAAGATCGCCAAGGAAATACACGATATCGGCTTCTGGGGCTGTACGTTTACCGGCAACACCAAGATATCCAGCGACCTCAAGTGCGATTACACCGTGTCGGATCAGTGGACGGAGCAGGATCTTTTCACTGTGAAGAACCGGAGATCCCCCGTCATAGAGGCGGCGGTCATTGCGCCCACCGAGAAGGATTTTGCGCACACCGTGACCTATGACTGGACATGGCACACCATGCCGACCACCGGCGCAGTGCGGCGGCTGGTATCCCGCGTATCCGATGCGGATGTCCGTGCGGCGTTGGAAACCGGCGACGGCTTTTCCGGTCGCGTGCTGGTGATGGATAGCAGTACGCTTACACTGGACGGGCTGACCCTGCTGCCTTTCCTGTTCGAGGACGGAAAGATGTACACACTCTGCGTGACTGTGTACGCGACCGCTGACGGTACGGCAACGCTGGAGATGACACGGGACGGGGCAGCTCTGCGGGCAGTCGGTGCGCAGGCGGTGCGCGCCGGTAAGACGGCGACTCTGTATTTCCAGTGGGAAGCCAAAGGGGACGAGAAAGGCAACGGTATGCGTCTGACCTTTGCGGACGGCGGGCAGGTGTACGTGGGGAATATCGACATTTCCAAGGCGTCCAACCGCAATCCGTCGCGGGAACAGCTGGAGAACGGGCATACCTTCCGCTGGTCGGATGAGGTGACTATCGGAACCGGTACCGCGATGTCGGTTTCGGCTATCCCGGATGCGGCGGTGCGTGCCGCCATTGAGAATGCGTCCTCCGGCTTCACGACCGGTACGGTTCTGCATCTGACCGACGGGTTTGGCGACTTTACCGGATTGGCAGATCCGCGGTTCTATACGGAAGGCCAGTCGTATCACCTGTCGCTGGATGCGTATATCGCGTCTCCGCTGGTACCGCAGAACGGCATAACGGTCTACCTGCTGGCGATGGATTCGACACCGGGCAACCGGGTGTTGGCGCAGGGACTGCTGACCGGCGAGGGATTCTGGCATTTTGAGATTGACTGGACGGTGGGGAATACCGGCGAGACCTCGCTGAAGTTCTTCCTCAGCAACCAGCCTGCCGCTTACCCGGATGTGTACTTCGGCGACTTTACCGTTACGGCAGCTAAATCCGTCAAGCCGACGCGCTTTGAAACGCACAAGGAGTTCACCTATCCCACAGCCGAGGAGCTGTTCGGCATGTATACCTTTGATTTCACGGACGACAAACTGCTTGAAACCGGGGTGGACGGCTACGCGCAACTCTCTGCGCTGGACGATGAGACGGCTGAGAAACTGCGTGCGCTCGGATTCGGTGAACGTATCTACTACTGCAACAAGAATTTCATGATGAAGTCAATCAGCCCTGTGCTCCAGGGCGGCAACCGCTATGTCATCACGCTGGATGTCTACGACACGCGCGGCAATCTTACAACCTCCGGTGGGCGCGGCGCCTTTGTGATGCTCCATATGACGGGCGGAGTCCAGAACAGCGCGGAAGTGAGCTACACCGTCAAGCGCGACCCCGCCGACAGCCGGCACCTGACGTTGATTTTCTCCAGCACGCTACCTGTCGGGACGGATGATCTGCTGTTCTACAGCCTCACCGGCGTGGAATTCATCATCGGATCCGTAACGGTTCTCTGCGTGAAGTGAATCTGACCTATGCGGAAAGGATATTGTAACCCATGAGTATGCGTATTGTGAACGTGACGCTTCCGTCCGCCCATTTCAACGGCGAATCCACACTGCCTTCCCTGTACGAAATGACCAATGTGCAGGCGTTGACCCGTTCGGCACTGGATGAGGATGACGGGCTGTTTATCGGCTACGGCGGTCTGCGCTCCCTGTTCCCCTATCGGATGCAGGATCTGTACGACCGGGCGGAGGAGCCGACGGTCTATGTGGGCATAGAGTTTGAGAACCGGTACCTGAAGGCGCTGTTCCTGCCGGCGTTGGGCGGGCGGCTGTGGTCACTGTACGACAAGGTTGCCGGGCGTGAGCTGCTTTACCGCAATCCTGTCGTGCGGCCCTGCAATCTTGCCGTGCGCAACGCGTGGCTGGCGGGCGGCATCGAGTTTAATTGCGGCATGATCGGGCACCACCCGTTCACCTGCTCGCAGATCTTTGCCGCGCAGACTGCGCTGGATGACGGCACACCCGTTCTGCGGATGTATGAATTTGAACGCATCCGGCGCTGTGTCTACCAGATGGATTTCTTCCTGCCGGAAGAATCCCGCGTCCTGCTGGGGCGGATGCGCATTGTCAATCCGAATCGTGAGACAGTGCCCATGTACTGGTGGACGAATATGGCTGTCCGGGAGAACCCCCGCGCCCGGAACGTCATAGATGCAGCGGTTTCCTATAACAACAAGGGCGGCATCGTGGGCAAAAATCCCGTTCCGGTATCGGGCGGGACAGACATCACGTACCCGTCCCGAAATCCGGTCGCCATTGATTATTTCTGGAAGATTCCGGATGCGGCGCGCAAGTTCACGGCGTATCTGGACGAAAACGGCTACGGCTTCTGCCAGACCTCCACTGCCCGCCTGCAGGGGCGCAAGCTGTTTGTCTGGGGACAGGGCGAGGGCGGCGCACGCTGGCAGGAATTCCTGACTGCCGGTGAGCCGGGACGCTATGTGGAAATACAGGCTGGGCTGGCACATACGCAGTATGAGTGCCTGCCCATGCCGCCGCTGACCGCCTGGGAGTGGGTGGAGGCATACGGGGCGCTGTCCGCCGATCCTGCCCGTGTCCACGGTGATTGGAA
>UMCV01044165.1_pt1 | contig 10415 bp, 6 predicted proteins | sample 1964311 | NCBI WGS metagenome assembly UMCV01 (sample SAMEA4835976, study PRJEB28245) | human gut metagenome | biome: gut microbiome; material: fecal sample | place: Denmark | collected 2008 | reverse complement strand
CCAGCCACTGCCTGCGCGCTCGCTTCCGCATCGCCCGTAAGCATGGCCGTGGTAAGCCCCATGGCCTTAATTTCTTTAACTGCTTCCACAGCGTCATCTTTAATGGTATCGGCAATAACTATATGCCCCATATATCTGCCGTTTTGGGCAAGCAGCACTTCCGTGCCGTAGGCAGAATTTTCAAAGCTACCGCAGCTTATTTTATAACGGGCCATAAGTTTTTTGCTGCCGCAGATAACGGTGCCGGTTAAGGTTTGCGCAACAATGCCTTCACCCGCTATTTCTTTAAAGCTCACCGGACGCACCGGCGTAAGCCCGCGCTCTTTGGCCGCATTTACAATGCTTACGGCAATGGGATGGGCGGATATTGCTTCCACATCAGCGCAAAGCTGCAAAACCTCGGTTTCATCCACGCCGGGGGCAGGCATTACTTTCTGCACTACAAAATTGCCTTTGGTAACGGTTCCGGTTTTATCCATTACAACGGCGTGTACGTTTTTAAGCGCTTCCATTACGGAGCCGCCCTTAAACAAAATGCCGTAGCGCGAACCAGCGCCGATGCCGGAGAAAAATGCCAGCGGCACACTGAGCACCAGTGCGCAGGGGCAGCTTATTACAAGGAAGGTCAGCGCCGTGTAAATCCAGTGCTGCCAGTTGCCGGTAATATAGCCCGGCACAAGCGCCGTAAGCGTTGCCACAACAACCACAAAGGGAGTATATACCCTTGCAAAGCGGGTAATAAAACGGTCAATCTGCGGTTTGGAAGCCGCTGCGTTTTCCACGCTGTCCAAAATACGTGTAACCATGGATTCCGAAAGCACTTTTTCCACGCGTATTTTCAGCATGCCATTGGTATTAATGCAGCCGCTGGTAATTTCGTCGCCGTAATGCTTGCGTACAGGCACCGGCTCGCCTGTTACCGGCGAAGTATCAACAAGGCTGTCGCCTTCTATTACCACGCCATCCAGCGGTATACGGTCACCGGCGCGTACCAGCAGAATATCGCCTACATGTGCGTCCGCCGCCGGAATTAAACGCACTTCTTCGCCTACAAGCAGGTTAACGGTTTCCGGACGCATATCAACCGCATCCATAATCTGCCCGCGGCTTTTTTCCACCGCACGGTGCTCAAAATATTCGCCCACACGGTAAAAGAACATTACGCCGACGGCTTCTTCGTAAGCGGAAATTACAAACGCGCCCAGCGTTGCAATGGTCATTAAAAAGTTTTCGTCAAACAAATTGCCGCTTAAAAGATTTTTAACGGCCGCCAGAACAACCCTGCCGCCCAAAAGAACATAAGCGGCAACCAAAACATATAAGTAATAGGCTTCCGGAATAAGCCCCAAAAATTCTGCTGCTATAAACAGCACGCCGCCAACAACAAGTTCCGCCAGCGTCATAGTTTCGGAAGAAAGCGAAAAGCTTCCGCGTTTGCGTTCTTCAACATGCGGCGCCAAAACAGCGGTTCCTTCGCGTTCTTTTACGGCAACGCCGCTTTCTATGCCGGAACAGATTTTTTGCATCTGCGGCAGCAGCCCGTCAAAATCACGCGCCGTAACCTTAAGCTGTTTGGTTGCAAAAGTAATGGTGGCTTCGCTTACCTGGGGCAGCTCATTAATGGCACGCTCCATTTTAGCGGCGCAGTTGGCGCAGCCAAGGTTTTCAAGCACATAAACCTGCGTTTTAAAATTAAAGGGTCCTTCGCCTTCACGCGGCATAACTTCAACACCGCTTTCTATCGAAGTGCAGATTTCCTTTATCGCAGGCAAAACCGCTTCGTGGTTAACCGCCGAAAGGCGCAGCTGTTTGGTAACGTAGCTGATATTGGCATATTCAACTCCGGGCAGTTCCTTTATGCGGTGCTCCATTTTGGCAGCACAATGGGCACAGCCCAGATTTTTTAATATATAAACCTTCTTCACGCAGTGAGCGTCCGGCATACGGCAGGTACAGTTTTCAAGGCTTTCGCCGCACACGTCGCAGTATTCTTCGTGCGGATGGCAGATTTCGCACTGACAGTCCTCCGGGTGACCCGGAACGTGGTGGCTGTGATGATGTTCATGTCCGCAGCCGCAGCTTTCTTCGTGTTCATGGTGGTGATGTTCCCCACAGCCGCAGCTATCATCATGCTGATGTTCGTGGTGGTGCTCAGACCCGCAGCCACATTCAGCATGACCATGTTCGTTGTGGTGATGTTCTTCCCCACAACCGCAGCCATGATGATGGTGCTCATGTTCTTTAGCGCAGCAGGCATCGTGTTCATGCCCTTCATGAGTATGAGCTTCGCCGCAGCCGCACGCTTCGTCATGGCCGTGCTTGTGTTCCGGCTCATAGTTGTGCTCATGCCCGCACTCGACACCGTGTTCATGGTGATGATGGCCACAGCAGCAAGTCCCATCTTCATGATGATGGTTATGCGTACGCACTTCATCACTGCCGTTTCTTATATCCGTTAAATCACGTACTTTTTGGGATGGCATAATATATTCTCCTTTACATTTGAGCAATCATTCATATATAGTTTAAAAAATATAGCCAAAGCACTCTTTAGTTACCATTATTATAACACATGAGCGAATATTCATCTATACTTTTTTTAAAATTATTCTAATTTTTTTAGCCGGCATAACAGAAGGCAAATTACTTACCTCCCGTTATGCCAAACATAAAATATAATCGCTTTTAAATCCTTACAGAAGCTGCTTTAACGGCATTGTGCCAGCCCTGCAAAAGGCTTTCTCTTTTAGCCTGCCCCATCTGTGGTTTAAATTCGGCGGCAATAACATGGTTAGCCAAAATTTCTTCCTTGCTGCGCCAATAGCCTACGGCAAGCCCGGCCAGATATGCCGCACCCATAGCCGTTGTTTCAATGCAGTACGGCCTTACAACGGAAGTATTTAAAATATCTGCCTGAAACTGCATTAAAAAATCGTTGTCGCACGCGCCGCCGTCAACACGCAAAGATGTTATAGGCATGCCGCTGTCCTCCTGCATTGCCATTAAAACATCATTTACCTGGTACGCTATGGATTCCAGCGTTGCGCGCACAATATGATTACGGTTTACGCCCCTTGTAAGCCCTACAATCGCGCCTCTGGCGTACTGGTCCCAATAGGGCGCGCCCAGCCCGACAAAAGCAGGCACAACATAGCAGCCGTTGGCATCGGGCACTGATTTTGCCAGCACTTCCGATTCCGCCGCATCGCGGATAAGCCCAAGTTCATCACGCAGCCACTGCACGGCAGCACCGGCAACAAAAATCGAGCCTTCCAGTGCATACTCAACCTTGTCATCCACGCCCCAGGCAATAGTTGTAACCAGCCCGTTATGCGAATTTACCGGCGAAGTGCCGGTGTTCATCAGCATAAAGCAGCCTGTGCCGTAAGTATTTTTTACTTCGCCGCGCTCAAAGCAGGTCTGCCCGAACAATGCACACTGCTGGTCGCCGCCTGCGCCTGCAATAGGCACCTCGCGCCCGAAAAGCTTGCTGTCCGTATAGCCGTAAACATGGCTTGAAGGCTTAACCTCCGGCAGAATCTGCTGTGGAATTTTTAAAACGCGTAAAATTTCTTCATCCCATTTTAAGGTGTGGATATTAAAAAGCATTGTGCGCGATGCGTTGGAATAATCCGTTACATGCACCTTACCGCCCGTCAGCTTCCAGATAATCCAGCTGTCAACCGTACCGAAAAGCAGTTCGCCTTTTTCCGCATGTTCGCGTGCGCCAGCAGCATTATCAAGCAGCCAGCGCAGTTTGGTTGCCGAAAAATAAGCGTCCAGCACCAGCCCCGTTTTGCTGCGGAAAAACTCCGCCATGCCGAGGTTTTTCAGTTCGTCGCAATAACCTGCCGTGCGGCGGCACTGCCACACAATCGCTTTATGTACCGGGCGTCCGGTTTCTTTGTCCCATAAAACCGTAGTTTCACGCTGATTGGTAATGCCAATGCCCGCAATTTCGTTAATGGTAATATCAATTTTACTCATTGCTTCATACATCAGGCCGGTTTGGGTTGCCCATATTTCCTCCGCGTCATGCTCAACCCAGCCGGGCTGCGGAAAATACTGGGTAAACTCCTTTTGCGCCGCGCTGCAAATCCGTCCGTTTTTATCAAATATAATGCAGCGGCAGCTGGTTGTCCCTAAATCCAGCGCCATAATGTATTTATCCATTGGGCATCCCCCTTGCCGACAAAAATTTTAATACTGTATAACATAATTATAACAAAAAAACCGCTGTAAAAGCGGCTTTTTTATTTAGTTTTTACAATGGTTTAAAATTTTCCGTTAACCAGGTGGCAGGCTACAAAATGCCCGGGCACAACCTCTTTAAGCTCTGGTTTTACGCTGCGGCAAATTTCCATGCACTGCCCGCAGCGGCTTTGAAACGGGCACCCTTTGGGCAAATCAAGCGGGCTTGGAATTTCACTTTCCAGAGGTTCTATTTTTTCGCCCGGTTTAAAATCCACCTTAAACACCGATTTCATCAGAGCCTTTGTATAAGGGTGCATGCCTTCGGTGCTGATGCGCCTTCCATAACCGATATATTCCACGATATTGCCCAAATACATAACGGCAATCTGGTGGCACATTAAATCAACAAGCCCCAAATCATGGCAGATAAAAAGGTAGGTAATGCCTTTTTCTTTCTGCAGGCGCACCAACAGCTCGCAGATTTTTTCCTGCACCGAAACATCAAGCGCGCTTGTAGCTTCGTCGCACACCACAATCTTTGGTTCCAGCGAAAGCGCACGCGCAATGCCCAAACGCTGACGCTGGCCGCCGCTCATGTTATGCGGGTAACGGTCTTTAAAATCTTCCGGCAGTTCTACCAAACGCAAAAGTTCCGCCGCTTTGGCGTCAACTTCGCTCTTTTTTATCAGCCCAAAATTCAGCAAAGGTTCACAAACAATTTCTTTAACCTTCATTTTGGGGTTAAAAGCGGCTGCCGGGTCCTGAAACACCATTTGTATTTTACGCCTGTTCTGGCGTGCCGCTTCCCCACGCAGCTTTAAAATATCCTGCCCGTCAAAAATAACTTCGCCGCCGCTTGCCGGATGTATCTGCAAAATAGTGCGCACCAGCGTGCTTTTGCCGCAGCCCGATTCGCCTATAATGCCAAGCGTCTGCCCGGCATAGGCGTTAAGGGTAACATTATCGCAGGCTGTCAGCATTTTTCCGCCTTCGGCCGCAAATTTTTTTGTTAAATTTTTAATTTGTAAAATTACAGGTGCTTCAGCGTTCATAATATTTCTTATCTCCCAATACCGGCACAGCCGCAAGCAGTTCTTTGGTGTAGGCGTGCTGCGGGTTTTCAATAATTTCTCGCCCGCCGCTTTCCACCACATGCCCGTTTTTCATAACCATCAGCTTGTTAGATACATACGAAGCCACACCAATGTTATGCGTTACCAAAATTACCGCCGCATTATATTCGTTGCGCACGTCAACAATCTGGCGGATAATCTGCGCCTGGGTAGTTACGTCCAGCGCACTGGTAGGCTCGTCTGCCAAAAGCAGCTTGGGGCTGAATATCATAGCCATGGCTATGCCCACGCGCTGGCGCATGCCGCCCGAAAGTTCAAAGGGATAACTGTTCATAATGTTCTGCGGGTTCGGCAGGCGTACTTTATTAAGCATATCTTTCGCCATTTCCGCGGCCTCCGCCTTCGATTTCTGCGGAGCGTGCGCAAGAATGTAATCTATAAACTGTTCGCCTATGCGGCGGATGGGGTTTATCATGTTGCCGCTGTCCTGAAAAATCATCGACATTTCGCGGCCGCTGATTTTACGCCAGTCCTCACGCGTGTTTTTCAGCATATCGCGCCCGTCAAAAGTTATGCTGCCGCCCGAAACATGCCCCCTGCCGGGCAGACAGCCCATAACGGCACGGATAACGGTTGTTTTGCCGCTGCCCGATTCGCCTACAATTGACAGAATTTCGCCTTTATCAAGTTGAATGTTTACACCCGATACGGTAAGTTTGCTGCCGTAACTGATGTCCAGATTTTTTAAATCAAGAAGCATTAATTTAATCCCTTCTTTGCAGCTTAATCAGCAGGGGCAACATCTTTGGTCAGCCAGTAATAATCGCACGGCATAATTTTGGCGTTAGCCACTGCCTTGCTGCTTATCATATTGGTTTCCGGGTAGCCGAACACCAGCGAAGCAGCGTCTTCCATAATAATCTTCTGCATATCAATAATCAGCGCACGGCGCTTGGCAGGGTCAAATTCCATTGCCAGCTTATCGCTCAGCGCATCAAATTCAGGATTGCTGTAACCGCTGCCGTTCTGCGGGTTGCTGCCGTTGACATTGGTTTTTAAGTACATATTCATAAATACTTCCGGGTCGCCTGCCGCAAGCGTTAAAATATTGGAAATCAACAGGTCATATTCGCCGCGCTTGCCGATACCGTCCAGCACGTTGTAATCCACGTTTTTAAGGTTTATTTTAATGCCAGCCTTTTTGGCGTCAGCCTGAGTTGCTTCGACAAACAGCGGCAGCTCGGCACGTCCGCTGTAAAAGATAAAGTCCAGCTCAAGGTTTTTACCCTCCTTATCAACATAGCCGTCGTTGTTGGTATCCTTCCAGCCGGCTTCCGCCAGAAGCTGTTTGGCGCGTTCCACATTGTACTGGTTTTTATCCAGCGCCTTAATTTCATCAAAACCGTAATCTACGGAAGGCGGCAGATACGGACCGCCCGGCACAAAGGTATCTTTAAGCAGCACCTTGCAGTAGGTTTCGCGGTCCAGCGAGCTTAAAAGCGCTTCGCGCAGGCGTTTATCAGCCATCGGCTTGCCGTCTGCCACGTTAATGCGCGCTAAAACATCGCGCAGGGACGCAATGGTACTGATGTTGAATCTATCCTTATCTTCAAAAAGCTGCAAATCGCCGGGGGCGATGTTGACAGCCATGTCAATTTCGCCGCTCTGCAAAGCCATGGCACGGGTGTTAGGGTCGTCGATAGTCGGAATTTCGACATGCTTATAAGGAACTTCGCCGTCCCAATAATTGGGGTTGGCGTCCATAACCGCTTTGGCTTTGCTGTATTCCTTAACAACATACGGACCGGTGCAGATTGGACCCTGTGACGCATAGTCGCGGTCCGTCACGCTGGTATCAACAATAATGAACAGCGGGTCGCCCAGCATGCCCGGCAAGGTTGCCACCGGCGTTTGGGTTTTAATCATTACGTTCTGACCGTCGGCTGTGATGCTTGCAGGCTCAAACATGGCATACGCGCGCGCAGCCTTTTCAAAAGTACGTTCAATAGATTTTTTAACGGCTTCGCCCGTTACTTTGTTGCCGTTGCTGAACACGGCTTTATCGTTAATTTTAAAAGTCCAGGTCAGTTTGTCGTCGCTGACGCTCCAGCTTTCTGCCAGCCACGGCACAGCGTTCATCTTATCGTCAAACTTAACCAGGCATTCGCCAAGGCCGTAACGCATTACCACCCAGCCAAAATAGTTATCTGTCGGTTCAAGGCTGTCGGCAAAGTTGGTAACGCCAAATTTTAAGGTATCTCCGGTTGCCGCACCGCTTTTTGCGGAATCATCACCGCCGCAGCCTGCTGCCGCAAAAGCAAGTAATCCCATCATGGCAAGCGCTGCCGTAATTTTTGCTGTTTTTTTCATAAATACATCTTCCTTTCCGTTATATATCATCCATTAAACAGTTTTTATTCTTCCTGGCGCGGGTCGAGTACGTCGCGCAATGCGTCGCCCCACAGGTTAAAAATTACTACCGTAACAAAAATTGCAAGGCCCGGAAAAATCATCAGCCACGGTGCCGTTTGCAGCTGCTGCCTGCCTTCGTTAAGCATTAAGCCCCATTCCGGTGCAGGCGGCTGCGAGCCGAAGCCGAGGAACGAAAGCCCTGCAAGCTCCATCATCATGGCACCGATATCGGACGCCGCCGTTATTACCATCAGCGGCAGAATATTCGGCAGGATATGCTTCCATAATATGTGTGTTGAAGTGCCGCCGTTAACTATTGCGGCTTCTACAAAGTCGCGTTTTTTTATTTTTAAAACCATGCTGCGTGCAAGGCGCGCATATTTGGTCCATGTTACAATCGTCAGCGCTATGATGGCGTTAATAAGGCTGCCGCCCAAAATACCGGCAACGGCTATGGCCAGAATCATGCCCGGGAAAGAAATCATCATATCGGAAATGCGCATAATGACGATATCCACCTTGCCGCCGTAATAGCCCGCCAGTACGCCAAGCGTTGTGCCAACCGCAAAAATAATTGTTACAAGCAGCAGCACGCTCGAAAGCGAATAGCTTGCGCCGTACAAAATACGGCTGAAATTATCGCGCCCCAGTTTATCTGTGCCGAATAAATGCTCCGCGGAAGGCGGCAGGTAAGCGTTCTGCATTACTGCTTCAAGCGGGTCATACGGCGCAATTAACGGCGCTGCCAGCGCCACTACAATAAGCAGCAGCACAAAAAAACTTGATACCGCAAAGGCACGGTTGGTTTTTAAACCATTTATAAGTATCTGCATATTATTTACCTGCCTTTCTTAAGCGCGGGTCAAGATGATTATAGGAAATATCAACTATAAGGTTAATTACCATATACATCAGTGCTATCCACAGCACTATGCCCTGCACCAGCTGAAAATCGCGGTAAATAATTGATTGTACGGCAAGGTAGCCAAGCCCAGGCCACGAAAATACTATTTCAACAACGGCCGCGCCGCCCAAAAGGTTGCCAAATGATAACCCCAGCAGGGTAATCAGCGGCAGCATGGCGTTCGGCAGAACTTCCTTCCATAAAATATGGCTTTCGCTCATGCCGCGGGCACGCGCGCCGACAACATAATCCTGGTTAAGTTCTTCAAGCACCGTTGCGCGCACCTGGCGGGTGTATTTGGCCGCCATAACTATGCCCAGCGTTAAAGCAGGCAGCACCAGCGTTTCCGCACTTACGCGCCCGCCTACAATAGGCAGCAGGCCAAGTTTCAGCCCAAAAATCCACAGCAGCATCAGGCCCATCCAAAAGTTAGGTACCGATACGCCGATGAAAGTAAGCCCGCGCACCATATAATCGAACCAGCTGTTGTGCTTAACGGCGCTGTAAATACCTGCCGGTATGGAAACAATAAGCATAAAAACCGTTGATGCCACGGCAAGTATTACCGTTGCAGGAAGGCTGTGCATTAATTCTTCTATAACAGGCTTTTTAACCATGTACGAAAAGCCGAAATTACCCTGAACAGCCCTTCCGAGCCAGTCGAGATACTGGAAGATAAACGGCTTGTCCAATCCCAGTTCATGGCGCAGCGCTTCAACCTCCTGCTGGCTTACAACAATATCCTCGTTGCCGGCAATCATCTGGCGCACAGGGTCGCCCGGCGACAGCATTACCAGCGCAAAGGTTATAAAGCTGATGCCCAGAAGTACAAGCACTATCTGCCCAATGCGCCCTAATAACTGTTTATTTGACAAAACACACCACTCCCTCACCAAAACTCCTGATAACCAAAATAAAACTCCCTGCTGTTTCAGTTTGGCAGCAGGGAGTTTACAAACGCTTAAGTTTATTTTAATTCTCTTGCTACCATGCCGTCACACGCAGCACCGGAAAGCATTAAAGGCAGGCTGCTGACTTGCAAAGCTGCTTACAGCGGCGGGACCGTACCGGTTTTGCACCGAGTTTCCATTTTAAGCCACAAGGCACCTTTAACCAGTTTATTCAATTATCATGTTTTAATTTTAGCACTAATTACTAATAAAGTAAATAATTTTTTGTTAAAAATTTTAATTAGTATTTTATACGCTATACACGTATGGGTATACCTCCCTAAAAGTGCAAAACCTGCACCGCCTTGCGGATAAAGCTTATCGGGCAGCAGTCCGCAAATATTTTGCTTGTGCTGCGTATACCTTAACCCGGCAGTACAGGTAATTAATTTATTAAAACATAATCTGCAGACGGCTCCAGAGTACCTGGTCATCCAGTCCGCTTTCCTTGCCTTCAAGGTCATAATAGTGCAGCTGGTAAACCATGTTTTTGGCAAGGGTTACGCCGCCGCCAACCATATAGCCTTTAAAGCCTTCATTGGCAAAATAGCCCCAATCGCCGGGGTACATAGTATGTGCAACAAAAGTACCTACGCCCTGGTCATAGTAATTCGCAAACAAACCCCATGTGCCGGGTTTGTTTTTATCGGCGCCTTTATAATTGGCACTAATAACATAGCCATCGGTGTCAACGTCATTATACGGCGAATTATAAACGTCTACATCAGAATGCAGGTAAGTTGCGCCTAAAGTAAAATCATCAAATTTATATTTTGCGCTTACATTCCAAATGCCGTTATCGTCACCTTTTTTGGCAGGTACATAACCGCCGCTGTACGCATCTGCACTGCCTTTGGAATCTTTAAACTCGTCATAACCGGC
>UMCV01013295.1_pt1 | contig 10552 bp, 10 predicted proteins | sample 1964311 | NCBI WGS metagenome assembly UMCV01 (sample SAMEA4835976, study PRJEB28245) | human gut metagenome | biome: gut microbiome; material: fecal sample | place: Denmark | collected 2008 | reverse complement strand
AACAAACAGGAGAGGAGAAAACCGCAACGGTTGGAGAGCCAACTTTGATTGGATTTTTGCGCCAAGTAATTTTGCGAAGATAATTGAGGGCAATTACGCCAGTCGAACAGATGCAACACAAGTCCCAGAAGATTGGATAGGACGATTTTACAGGCTTTATCAATTCGATACACCGCCGACAAGGTGGGAAGACTTACCAGAAGAAAAGAAACACGCTATTTTAAAGTTAGGAAATTAAGGTATGCTAGAGAACATAAATCATTTTGACAACGAAAGAGGGCTACTTGCCAGCATAATGGTAAGCGATGACAATTCTGTTTACGACAATGCAATAACACTTGGAATTTCAGAAGATTGTTTCTTAACGCCGATTCACAGGAAAATTTTTGAGGCGATGAAGACTTTATCGACCAAAGGCAGACCTTTGAATGAAGTAGAAGTTGCCAGCGCCTTACAAAATGAAGAAGGGATTTTTGAACGGATAAACGATATATGCGCCAGCGTTGAGACCTCGCTACATTGGAAGACCTATGCAATATTCCTCAGAAATGAAGAACAGCGTCGGGTGGTAATAAGAAAGTGTGAAGAGTATGTAGAGAATCCCGACAACCTCGAACATGGGGAAAATTTGGCTAAGCTTGAAACCGCGATAATGCAGGTGAATAGAAGAATCTCGGATTTTCCCGATACCGACCAGATTTTAAATGAATCACTCGAAGACCTTAAGCGCAGGATAAGAGACAGAGGCGACATAGGCATTCGGACAGGATTTTCAGTTTTGGACTCATTGCATATTCAAAAGGGAAACTTGGCGGTATTAGGCGGACGCCCCGCAACAGGGAAAACCGCACTTATGCTGAACATTGTTGCGAATATCTTAAAGCAAGACAAGCCAACGCCTATGCTGATTTTTAGTTTAGAAATGACAAGAGAAGAGCTTGTATCTAGGCTTATAAGCTTAATAAGCGGAGTAAGCGCAAGCGGGCTTAGAAATGGCGTAATACTCGCCACAGATAAAGCTAAAATAGAAAACGCGTATGCTTTCTTAAGAGGGAAGAGCAAGCTATTTCATATTATAGACAAGGCGGGCATGAATTATTTGCAGATGTTGTCTTATGCACGAAAATACAAGCAAAGGTATGATATTGGGCTTATTTGCGTCGATTACTTGCAACTTTTAAAGCCAGTATCAAAGAAAAGTATCCGAGAGCAGGAAGTTGCCGAAGTATCCCGAAACCTAAAAGCGATTGCCAAAGATTTGGAATGCTCGGTTATTGCACTTGCCCAACTGAACCGCGAAACCGAAAAAGAAAATCGACCGCCGAGAGCAAGCGATATCAGAGAAAGTGGGAGCATAGAGCAAGACGCGGATTACATAATCATGTTAAGCAGAGTAGTTAAAGACACTCGGACAATCGCAGGAAGAGAAGAAAAGATTACCACCTATAATATACCCGACAGCGCGAGTATATCAAAACCCATTATAAAGGTACATATCGTAAAAAATAGGCATGGCTCAGTCGGTGAAGACGACTTCATTTTCAACAAAGAACTCACAAAATTTGAAATTTATAACTAAATAACGACATGAAGAACAAAAAAGAAAAAACAAACAGCAATTACGCGAGCGGGCAGGCGGTTATATCGCTTGCATTGATTGATTACCTCAAAATGCTCGAACGCTTGCGCCCCGACTTATGGGCGGTAATTGGCGAGCGAATAAAATCGGAAAAAGGAAAATTCAACTATTACAGGAGAAACCCAGACAGTCTTTAAATGTGATGTGGGCTGAAATTCACAGGCTCTTGCAAGTTTTTTTAGTGCTTTCCTTTGCTTGCAAGGGTTGCCAACAATTTCAAGGGGATAGCAAAAAAATAAATTGAATAAGAAAAATACCTCGGCAAGGGGAGTCGATAAAAATATTTTGGAGATTTTCGCAAGGGGAGGGGAAAATTTAGAAAAGAAAGGCTATTATGACAGAAAATATCGATAAAAAGTTTATGTTGGGCATATCGGAGGAAGCGAAGACGATTTTTAAAGCGGTGCTGAAAGAGCTGAACCTAAACGAAAATATCAAAGTGAAGCTCGATTTTGCGGTATTAAGCATATTCTCGCAGGCTTGTGTAGATTACGCGAAGTTCAATGAGAAATTGCAGTCGGATTCATTGACGCCGACCGAGTATTACAATCTCTACAATAACCGACAGCTTGCCAAAAAGGACATTATGAGTTCGGCAAGCAAGCTAGGACTTACGCCGACCGACCGCAAAAAATTCGGCATTGAGTACACGGGAGACAGGAAGCGAACAGTAGTTGAAGAGGTTTTGGGCATAAGATAGCCCCATAAAAGCGATTAAACGCCTCTAGAATTGATTAGAATTATAAATTAGAAGATTATACGAAAACGCCCATTTAAGCCAAAATTTGGGCGTTTTTTTGTACCCAATCGCCACTTGTCGCCACTTTTTTGGCGACAAATATTTTTCCTATTCTCGAAAGCCCTTATAAACAGCGGGGAAATCCTTTATTTTTCGTCGCCACTTTGTCGCCACTTTTGGGGGCTGAAAACGCAAAAATAAGGCATTTTACGGAAAGCGATTTTTCATAACTATATTTATAATAAGTAAGTTATGAAAATCAGTCTAAAATGGCGATTTTCGGATTTTCGCCAAAACGCCTTGAAACCCGCATGAATAAAGGGATTGAGGGCTTTTTTCCCAATTTTTCGATTTTTCTAAATTTGGACACAAAAAAACCCGCAAATCCTTGATTTACGGGCTCTTAAAGGTGGTGCCAGGAAGTGGATTCGAACCACCGACCAAAGGCTTATGAGTCCTCTGCTCTACCGCTGAGCTATCCTGGCAAATTTTTATTCGCAACAAAGTAGATTTTTAACGCCGGCAGTCAAGAATAATTTAAATTTTTTTATTCCAAGCGGCATTATATGTTGAATCTTCTACATGTGCAAATTTATCCAGTCTTAGATTCAAAAGTTTTCCAGCATCTCTAGAAGCTATCTAGACCGGACTTTATCCAAGGATTTTTTATGCGATGCTTCTATGTTTCCCAGGCAAATTAGGGCTTTACCCGGGCTAGAAGCTCATTTAGGCGTTTTGCCATGTTGCGCGGGTTTTCCAACAAGCCCGCCGCCAAAAGAGCGTTGTCGTACAATTGTTCCAATACCAGCTTGCCCAACTCAGGATCCGAGTCCTTGAGGGCAGATAGGTTTTTTATGACATCGCTGCGGGGATTGATTTCAAGCTTGATTATGGGAGCAGGCATAGGAGAGTCCGGATTCATAGCCTTTAGTATGCTTCTCATTTGCGGCGATATGCTGTCCGCATTTAGTGCTGCTACAGGGCTGTCGACCAATCTTCCGGACGTTAGTACTTCCGTGACTTGGTCGGGAGAAAGAGTCGATTTTATCCAGTCTTTTAAAGCATTTAATTTATCGTCCGGCAGCGCGCTTCCAGTGTTCGGAGTTTCAGGAGCGTCTCCGAGATTTAACTCTGCAGAGTCGACGCTGGCGAATGGTTTTTCCGCGTATGAGCCTAAGTTCCCTACAAGGAAAGAATCTATCGGTTCGTAGAGGTACAATACTTCAAATCCGCGAGTTTTAAATGCTTCAACATAAGGCGCGCTTTCAATTGTATTTCTATCTTGTCCTGAAGCGTAGTAAATTTCTTTTTGGTCTGACTTCATCCTTCCCACGTAATCTTCAAGGCTTACGGTTGTTCCGCTTTCGTTTACGCTGGATTCAAAACGCAACAATTTTGACAGCTCCGCGCGGTTTTCAAAATCCATCGCAGCGCCCTCTTTTATAAAATTGCCAAAGGTCTTAAAGAATCTTGCGTACTTTTCGGCGTCTTTTTTTGATAGCTCTCCAAGGTGCTTTATAAAACGCTTTAGAACTACGCGCCCCAGCTTTTTTACCAAACCTGTGTCCTGCATGCTTTCGCGCGATATATTGAGAGGTATGTCCGAGCTGTCTATGACGCCCTTTGTAAATCTCATCCATTCGGGAAATAAATTCTTTGGGGATGGATCTATGAGGACCTTTTTGCAGTATAGGGCTACTTGGCATTCGCTCTTGCCCAATCCCAGCCGTTCTGGGTTGTCGTTCGGAATGTATATTAAAGCGTTTAGTTCAACTGGGGCGTCTGCCTTGAAGTGGAGCCAATCCAAAGGATTGTCAAAAGCGTGGCTTTGGAATTTATAGAAGTCAGAATACTGCTCGTCGGAGAGTTCTGATTTGGCTTTTAACCATATTGCCTGGTGGGTATTTACCTTTTCGTCTCCCACATAAATAGGGAATTCTACATAAGCGCTGTATTTTTCCACCAACCCTTTTATGCGCGCGGAATTTGCAAACTCCTTGTATTCATCCTTCAAATGCGCGACGATTTTCGTTCCGCGTTCCGGCTTTTCAAAGTCTTCTATTGTGAAGTTTTCCGAACCGTCGCACGACCAGTGCGCACCGGTTGAATCTTCGGATTTCGTGTAAACGTCAACCTTGTCCGCCACCATAAAAACGCTGTAAAATCCGACTCCAAATTGGCCTATAAGCCCGTCGCTAATATTGCCTTTGGCTTCTTTTAGCGCCTCAACGAAAGCTTTTGATCCCGAATGGGCTATCGTTCCCAGATTCTCAACAAGCTCGGCGTTTGTCATGCCGGTTCCGAAATCCTCTATTGTAAAAGTTTGGGCTTTATCGTCCAGGGATATTTTAATTTTTAGCTCGTCTTCGGCGGGAGTTTTGTCTTGGGAGAGTTTTGCGTAGCGCAGTTTTTCCGACGCGTCGGATGCGTTTGATACGAGTTCCCTCACAAAGATTTCCTTGTCGGTGTACAGCGAGTTTATTACTATGTCCAATACTTGTTTTACTTCCGCTTTGAACTGATATTGCATAATTTTATTATACCTTTTTGTTTTACAAATTTTTGCCCTTTATTTAAGGAGTATTAATCGTAAAATAGTTGAATTTTAAAGTCAAATTTTAGGATATTTATGGATGATGGCAAAGAATTTTTTTACGTATATTTTGCGGGAGCGCTTTTTAACCACAAAGATTTGCTTGGAAATTCGGCATTGGCGGAATCGATTTATAGAGTGTCAAACGGCAGGTTCAGATGCGCTTTGCCGCAGAATTTTGAAAATCGCAAATTTTCCCCAAAGATGATAAGGGACGAGGATATAACCAACCTCATACAGTGCGATTTGGCGGTCTTTAACTATGACGGCTCCGAGCTTGACAGCGGCACGGTCGTTGAATTTATGTTTGCAAAATTTGCGGATATCCCGTCTTTGATTTTGCGCACGGATTTCCGCGGAGGCGGAGACTGTGCCGGAATTGAAGAAAAACTTCCATGGAATTTAATGTCTTCTTTTTATCCCCGCACAAAAGTCTTGCTCGCAGATTCTTCCATGCTTTATAAGAAAGCTTTCTGCGAACATATGATGGACGAGTCCACGTCATATTCATCTTCAATGTCGGGGGTTGCCGCTGCCTCAAAAATGATAGATACAATATCCGAAAAAGTTGTTCGGGATTTGGAGGAGTTGCTTGTATCAAAGCCGATTATGCCTGAAGAATCGCGCGGCGCGGTTTATGAATGGCTTTTGCAGATGCCCGGCTTGGATTCCGAAGGCAGCCGGGAGCGTATCAAAATGGCTCTAGAGCGTAAAATCGGCAAAAAGTTGCTCTAAAAAAAGGCTTTCAACATCCGCGAAAAAGTGATTTTATAAAAATTTCATTTCTTTAGAACTAATCGATATGGCAAATATAAAGAGAAAATTATTGAGCGGCAACGAAGCTATAGCCTTGGGGGCTTTGCATTCCGGCTGCGCTCTTGGAGTGGGGTATCCGGGAACGCCGTCTACGGAAATACTGGAGGTGTTCTCGGCTCTTGGCGGAAGCGCGGAATGGGCTCCTAATGAGAAAGTGGCAGCGGAAGTTGCGTTGGGAGTGGCTTTCGCGGAGAGCAATTCTTTGGTTACGATGAAGCATGTTGGCTTGAATGTTTCGCAGGATTTATTTTTTACGGCATCTTACAGCGGCGTTCAAGGGGCCATGGTTGCGATTGTTGCCGACGATCCAGGAATGGCTTCCAGCCAAAATGAACAGGATACCCGTTCTTTGGCGCATGCCGGAGGGCTGCCGGTTCTTGAGCCGTCCGATTCACAAGAAGCGTACGATTTTGTTAAGCTTGCCTTTAAATTGTCCCATCGCTGGCAAATCCCTTTTATAATCCGCACTACAACACGCATTGCGCATAGCAACACGATAGTTGAATATTGCGACGGCGAAACCGCTCCTTTGCCGGTGGCGGATTTTAACAAAGATATTTCGCACCGCGTTATGGTTCCGGGGTTTGCCAAGCCAGCGCATTTAAGGCTGCGCCAAAAATTGGCGGATATGCGCGCATGGAACAATAAAGAGGGACCCAATAAGATAATAGATTCCAAATCCCGCGATTTGGCTATTATTGCCGACGGCGTTGCGTTCCAGCACGCCCTCGAGGCGGCTCCGGATGCCGGATTTTTCAAGGTAGGAATGAGCCATCCGCTGCCCGTGGAGAGCATAGCCGAATTCGCTAAGAACTATAAGCGCATAGTTGTGGTGGAGGAGGGCGATCCTTATATGACGACGCACCTCAAGGCCGCCGGAATAAACGTCGAAGACCGCGCGGAGAAGTGGAGGTTTGGGGAATTAAATGTAGATTCAGTAAAAGCCCAAATAGCCGGAAATTTGGATTACTCGCAGCCGGTTCTAAAAATGAAGCCGCCGCAGTTGTGCAAAGGCTGTCCGCATGTGTTTAGTTTTGCCCCCCTTGTCGAGCTGGGATGCATAGTGGCTGGCGATATCGGCTGCTACACTTTGGCTGCTATGAAGCCGATAAGCGGAATGGATATGCAAATTTGCATGGGAGCGTCGATTGGAATGGGATTGGGGCTTCGCAAGGTTTTGCCCGAGGAAAAAGCCAGAAAGGTCGTGAGCGTAATAGGGGACAGCACGTTTATGCATAGCGGATTGACCGGGCTCTTGGAGATGGTTTACAATCCACCGCCAACAGGGCATATCGTGGTTGTGGTTGACAATTCGACTACTGCCATGACTGGCCAGCAGGAAAATCCAGGGACTGGAAGAAAACTTGACCATACCCCCACGAACGCCGTTTCTATTGAGCGGGTTGCCGAGGCTATCGGAATACAAAATGTAAGAGTTTTCAATCCTGTGCGCGAGGGCGCTCAAATAAAAGAATTTATTGCCGAGAAAATGAAGACAAACGAACTTACGCTCGTAGTCCTTAGGCAGACTTGCATCCTTGCAGCGGCTCAATTGGCAAAAAGAAAGGCGTAATTTTATGGAAGACAAGGTAACTAATATAAGAATCGCAGGACTCGGCGGAATGGGCGTGCTTAAGGCCTCTTTAGTTCTCAGCGAACTTCTTTTTGAGTGCGGCTACGATGTAAAAAAAGCCGAAGTTCACGGAATGTCGCAGCGCGGAGGTTCAATTTCAAGCGACGTGCGCTTCGGTAAAAAAGTCATAAGCCCTATGATTCCTGAAAAATGCGTCAATTATCTGCTATCCCTGGAGCCTGAATGGTCGGACGTCCATAAAGTCTCGCTGGCGGAAGGAGCGGTTGTCATTTCTCCGGCTGATTTCGACGTTTCAAAACTTAAGAGCTTAAAGGCTATAAATGTTGCCGCGCTTGGAGTCCTAAGCAACTATTTGGATATTCCGGCGGAAAAATGGCTTGATGTTCTAAAAAAATTCTTTCCTGAAAAACTCCACCAGGCAAACGAAGAAGCTTTTTTGCTTGGACGCGCTTCAAAAAAATAATAATTTAAAACCGAAATAAAAGATGTCTCATAATTGGAACGATAAAAACGGAAACTTTCATCCCGCGAGCGCGATGGATTTTCTGCCTGTTCAACAGTTGCGCCGTTTGCAATCCCAACGCTTGTCGGAGATTGTAAAGCTCGCCTACGAAAATGTCCCTCTCCACCGCGGGCGCATGGATAAGCTTGGCGTCAAGCCTTCCGACATAAAGTCGATAGACGATATTTCAAAGCTTCCTTTTACCCAAAAAACCGATTTGCGCGATACTTATCCGTACGGAATGTTTGCGGTTCCCTCCAGCGAAGTTGTTAGGTTGCACGCTTCAAGCGGAACTACCGGAAAGCCTATTGTAGTAGGATATACAAAAGAGGATATGCAGGTTTGGCGCGAGTCTGTCATGAGGGCTTTGGCGATGTTCGGGGTCAACCGCGGAGATTTTATGCAGGTTTGTTTCGGCTATGGGCTTTTTACCGGCGGTTTGGGATTGCACGGAGGAGCCGAGGAAATGGGATGCACTGTCATACCTGCTTCCGGCGGAAATACAGAGCGCCAGCTTATGATAATGAGGGATTTTGGCTCAACTGCAATAAGCTGTACTCCTAGTTATTTTATACATATAATCGAGGAGTCTGCAAAATACGGTGTGGATATGAAGAAGTTGCCCTTGAAAATAGGCATATTTGGGGCGGAACCCTGGTCTGAGCAGATGCGCCAGTTTATGCAGAAAAATACAAATATCAAGGCGTTTGATATTTACGGGCTGTCGGAAATAGTCGGCCCCGGGGTGGGCGGCGAGTGTTGCGAACAGAACGGGCTTCATATTTTTGAAGATTTCTTTTATCCTGAAATAGTGGATCCTGAAACAGGCGAGCCCCTGCCTGACGGCGAAGAAGGCGAGCTTGTCATAACGACTCTGGCAAAGAGGGCTATGCCTATACTGCGATACCGCACTCATGATATCACTTCAATAATGACCGGAGTGTGCAAGTGCGGCAGAACAATCCGCCGCATACGCCGCATCGGCCGGCGCAGCGACGACATGTTTATAATTCGCGGCGTAAATGTATTCCCGTCGCAAATCGAGGTTGCCCTGATGCGCGTGGAAGAATGCACTCCAAATTATAGAATAATATTGGAGCGGCTGAAGGATTTGGACACGGTCACCGTAGAAGTGGAAGTCGCAGACGAATTCTATACCGACAGCATATCGCAATTGGACGCATTGCGCAAAAAGATTCAAACTTCTATAATGAACATAACGGGAATAAGAATTGAAGTCAGAATAGTTGAGCCTAATAAAATTCCGCGTTCCGAGGGAAAAGCGAAGCGCGTAATAGACAACCGCAAAATCTAGGATATAAGCCATGAGAATAAAACAGATATCCGTATTTTTGGAGAATACGCCAGGGCATTTGGAAAAACTCTGCAAGGTGCTGGCGGAAGCCGGGGTAAATTTGCAGACAATAACAATCGCCGAAACGCGCGATTACGGAATTGTCCGCGCAATTGTTGACAAAACCGATACCGCTATTTCCGCCCTAAAAGAAAACGGTTTTTTTGCCAAAGTAATAGATGTTTTGGCTGTTGAGGTGGAAGACAAGCCCGGAGCCCTTTTATCAATTCTAAAACGGACTTCGGACGTAGGCCTGAATATAGAATACATGTATGCTCTTACCAGGCCGCAAAACGGTAATCCGGTAATGGTCATGAGTTTTAAAGACTTGGATACCGCAGAAAAAATATTGGGCTGACCGAAGATGCAAATAGAGTCGAAAGAGTGGATGGAAAAAAAGAAAGCTGTCACAGGGCGCATATTCTTGTGCTTTGTGGCCATTTCCATTCTTGCGCTTCTGTATTTCAATATAACGCCAATGTCCGATTTGTCCGCCTTGGCTCAAAAATTTCCGGAAATAGGCGACACGATGCAAAAAACTTTTGCGCGCAGTTATAAGATGGCTGTATCATTGGCGCTATTTTTGGTGGATATAGTTCTTATCGGGCCGTTTGCGTACATATCGTACTTTGGTGACCACATTAAGCCAAGAAAGGGAAGCCCTTTAAATTCGGTAAGCTTTTTTGACTTTGGGCTTTTATTGGCTCTGTGGTTTACTCTCACTTTGGCTGGCTTGCACTTCCAGCTTCTAAATTATGTCCGCAAAGTCCATGCGGTGTTTCTCACCCCCAGCGCTTTTGTTCTATTCTCGGGCGCCGCTTTCTTGATATGGATAATTGCGCTGCTTGTTAAGTTTTATTCATATACGTCATACCAGCGTAAAGAGTTAAAAAAATACGCTATAAGATTTTAATTCTGGAAATCAAGTTGTTGAACTTAAACTATATCGAAGCCGCTCTGGGTTTGTGAAAATCTGAAGTTTAAATTGTAAAACGTTGTATTTTATATCAACTATCTTTTCTTTGAAACAAAGAACTCTTTAGTCAAACGATTGAGATGGCGTAATTTTTCAAAAATATGCTTGATTTATCCGGAAAATGTAGTAGCTTATGTGCGCATAAGAAAATTGTTCCCGAGCTAATGTTTTCGGGATGTTAATAGTTTTTACAATTAGCAATAAATAGGAGTATATGAATATTCACGAATATCAGGCAAAAGAACTCTTTGAAGAGTTCGGCGTACCCGTTCAAAGCGGTGTCGCTGCAAAATCCGAAGCTGAATTCGACGCAGCCATAGCCGCCATAAAAGGCGACCA
>UMCV01002670.1_pt1 | contig 10631 bp, 14 predicted proteins | sample 1964311 | NCBI WGS metagenome assembly UMCV01 (sample SAMEA4835976, study PRJEB28245) | human gut metagenome | biome: gut microbiome; material: fecal sample | place: Denmark | collected 2008 | reverse complement strand
TTTTTTTATTATTATTTTCTTATTTTTTGTCATGATGGGGTCAGGTAGATATCTTATATATACCTTTTTCTGGCCCCTTCTGGGAGTGGAGATTTTATTCGGAGTAGTCACTTCACCCTTATAGGGATGATTTTATCTTGTAAACTTGTATCCCTCTGAATATTTGTATTTATTGAATCCCTTGGAAGTACCTGATTCTCTTGTGTTTTCTGTAATTCTATTTATTCCTAATTTCCCCCCTATTTCTCTAGTTACGAACCCATAAAAACTTTCTAAAGATTCCTCTAGCCATTCTGAAGTTACTTCATTTATTCCTTCATCAGCATCAATTCCCATAAAATCTACTAAATACTTGACACCTATAGCTAGGCAATCGATAGCGTCATCGTGAACTAGTGCTCCTCTGTCTGATGTGATTCTAGTCAGCTGATAGAACAGGGAGTACTTATAGTCACCTTCAGGTACACTATCGATATCCTTATTGATGCACTCAGGGGTAACGATCATCTTATGGTTACCTAAGACAGGCTCTAGGGTATCAATGATGCGTACTTCTTTCTGACCTGTAGATTTGACTTCAGTTATGCCACAGTCTTTATAAGTTTTCCTAAGGACAGGCTCGAATAGCTTAGTGTACATACCATCCATTATGTTTACATAAGTTCGTTACGCTTATGCCTTGGGGCTATACATTGCTGCATAGATCGGACTATATCTTAACAATAGCTAATCTTCCAACCTCTTCTACCACGAATACCCTTATAGAGGAGGTTTCTTATATTACCTCTAGCAAATCCTAGAGTATCTGCACATTCTTGTATCGAATTAAACTTAAGTTGTCTACCATCAAGGTGCTCTGCTAGTACACCTTTAGCATTATTGGCAACTTTACCATAAGCTGGATTATTCTCACCCCACTGGTTCTCTACACCCATACCTCCTTCTTGAAGGTTATAAGTGTTTTGTCTAGCAATAAACTCTGTATCTACCAGTAAAGCCTCTACTTCTCTAGCTTCTTTTCTGTTCGACAGAACTAATAGAACTTCTCTTTTAAAGTTCTCTTTACCGTACTTCTTAATGACTTGCTTTAGTATCCAACCACTACCTAAGTATCCATCATTAAGATTATCCGTAGAGTGCATCCCTACGTAAATCTTACCGTTTATTAGGTTTGTTGTCTTGTATATTATGTGATACTTGTATTCGTGCATCTTATTGTTATTATAGCTATTGTCCCCACTTTTTCAGATCACTTGATCTTACAATTAGTCTCTACACCTTCCTATTTCTAGGCTTGGCTCGGTATCGTCCCATAGGGAGTTTCACCGAATTTAATGGGTTTTATTTCGGCAATGTTGTTTACCGAAGTTACCTTCAATGACTACCTCATTAACCTTCCATTTCTTAGCAGTGCTCGCTAGTTTATTTAGGACTACATCAGAGTAGCCTCCCATAAGTCCTCCTGCATCCATCAGATAGATGTATCCATTGAGGTAATATAGGATGCAATAGGCCGTGGCATCACGTCCACGCCCCGAGGGATCAACTGCCATCATCTTATAGGTATACTTCTCCATCTCAGGTGAAGCTGTATGGCACCTATAATAGGCATCACCCTTTAGTCCCATTACCTTTGGGATCTCCTGAAGGGAGACCTTACGAGCAGGATCAGGCATCCATGTAAGCTTCATAGGTGCTTCATCTGTACTGAAGGTGCCTACAATGAGATCTCTAAGTCTCAATGGGTACTTATCAGCATCAGATAAGCTAGTGTCTAGCATGAACTGCAGAAGGAACCCAGCTCTTCTGTAGGACAACTCTCGTTTCTGTAGATCCTCTTCATTGAATCTAAGGGGATCTGTAGGCTTACCTGCGTACTTCTGAGGGTCGCTATCGTACTTGTCTGCTATGAACTTAGCTAGTTTGTCCCCGTAGGATGCTCTATGGGCGTCATCATAGGGGTACCTTGCAGGGTAGATAATAGCAGTGTAGCCTCTCTCCTGAAGTTCGTTATAGAGAGACATTTCATTCTGGGGGGTACCAAGGTAAATGATGGTGCCATTGGGTTTAAGGACAGCGTCAAGCTCTTTGACGAGCTCGAACAGCTGGTCTCTAAGAACCTGAGTGAAGGAGTTAGATGGAACTTCCACCTTTATGTTAAGGTAAGGTCGTTAGTCTTACCCCATCGTCTTTTATTTGACGATGCTTCATATCTCTATGAAGACCAGACTATATCTTATGCTCGCTTAGAGCATCCCCATTTTTCGAGTCACTTGACCCTACATAATAGTCGTTACACCTGCTATAAAGCTCGGCTCGGTATTGTCTTTCCTAGTTAGGACTGAGTTCCACCGAATTTAAGGGGTTTAAAGACGACATGTTTAAAGTTTATCGTCTGCGACAATAATGTCTGCTCGGGAGCCTGTAAGCTGCCCTTTGATACCTACAGACTTAACTGAGGGTGAGTGATCGGGCTTAGCCTCACCTATATCAAAAAGATTCTGGGTGTTCCTCTGCCCTTCTCTAGCTTTCATGTTCTCTAGGAAGGGAACAGTGTCTATAATTTTCTTAATGAATACAGCGTTAGCATCAGCGCGTTCTTTATTAGCAGAAACAATCATTATTTTATGCTGAGGGTTTCGCCATAAAGACCACACAACAAAAGCACAAGTGATGAAAGATTTAGCCACCCCTCGGAAACCCATCAGTATGAAGCGGTCACTTGGGGGGTTCTGAAGGGTCTTAGCAATATCCTGTTGAATAGGGGTCACCTGAGGTAGTCCAACTAGGTGCCAAACTAATGAAGTAAATAGAGGAAAGTTGTTATAAAAAGGTAGAACGTCTTTATTCACCGTCATTATCCTTCATATACGAAATGATCTTCTCAAGTTCTTCTACTGTAGCGTCACTCTTAATTCTGTTTGCTCGCCTAGAGATCCAATGCACGTTTCCTTTTACATACCCCTTATCAGGGATCAGCCTGTCTAATTCAGCTAAGTTATCAGGTCTGCTACATCCAATTAGCTTAGAACCATCTATAAGCGGTATACCCAACACTGGACACACATCTACCCAAATACTGGCCAAATACTCAGGATCAAGATCATAAGGAATATCTCTTGCTCTACAGTCTCTGGATTTATTGCAAGAGAAGTGCTCAAACCAATGGTGTTCTCTCCTGTTTTTCCTGTATTCTCTACCATATTCAGCTACAGCTTCTTTATTTTTGTAGTATCTCTCTTTATATTTCTTAGAGAGCCTTTCAGAATTCTTCTTGTGCCACTCTTTTTTTCTTAGGCTCTCACAAGATTTACATGCCCACCTATGGGGGTAAAATTCAGAATCTGGTAGCTCTCTACCACACTTAGAACAAACTTTAGTTGACAAGGCCATTAGCTCCATAGTCTAACTCAAAGTTCTCCTTAGTAGCCTTCAGTAAGGATGCCAATGCATTGTCTCCATCTTCGCCAGCCTTAGGCACACAATTGATGCCATTTCTCTGCAGCTCCTTAATAATCGCATTGTATAGCTGAGGGTTACGCTTCTCTGGGTCTTTAAGATCGTTCAGCATGTTCTCCAACATGTTGTCCTGAATCAAGCTCAGCAAGCTCTCTCTGTCTAATGGTTCTTTGTTCTTCATTGATTCTCACTTTCCTAGCAGCTAGGTATGGATCTACCCAGTACTTTTTTATCATTGTTATAATGCCTACTATAGTGTACACAATGGTACCTATGTAAACCCAGTCACTAAGGGCTACCCCTAATACGGTAACCCCAGTGACAGCTATAGGGGGAGACATATTAATAATATCCTTTGATATGACTCCCTCATCCTCTACTGTAGATTCTACATCTAGAAACCTCATTAGTTCACACCTAAGAGCTTCCTAAAGTCAGCTTTCTTAAAGTGTGCTCCTTTAAGTAACTTTCCATCAGCTCTATAGGTAGGACAAAGGTTGCCATTGTCATCAACCATCTTGCTCATGAATTCCTCTGCAAGAGCCTTCATGCCTAACTCAAGAGGATACTTATGTTCAATAGCATACATGATGCAAACCCAGATAAGATCACAGAGTTCTTTGAAGTCCTCGGGGCAATCTGAAGCTTCCTCTGCCCATTCTTCAAACTCCTCAAGGATGAGCTTAAGATAGAGCTTTCCGTTCGTCCCTGAAGGGTGAGCCTTGTCGAACAATACTTGCATCGTGTCCGCAAGACCCTCCGTTGAATATTCTAAAGACTCGCTGATTGCTTGAGCCGTGGTAATCATGTTTTTCCTTTTTATCTAATTCAAATTTACCATCAATGAGAACATCAACATAATCCAAGATGGGTTCATCTTTGATATCCTCATAGGTACGTCCTGTCCATAACCAGATTCTCTTAGTGTTCCCATAGACATCCCTCACACGCTTCAGGATTTGCTCTACAGCGTGTTTGTTATAGGGCTCTAAGGGGTCACCACCTAAGATACTCAATCGTTCAATATAGGGCGATTTAAGAGCATCTAGGAGGGTGTCTAGAGTATCTTCAGTGAACTCTTGACCGTATTGGGGATCCTGAGCTTTCTTGTTGAAGCACCCTCGGCAGCATAAGGAGCATCCTGAGACAAACAGGTCTACCCCCATGCCATCCCCATTAGTCATACTACAGGTATCTATCTTAGCGTAGTTCATTAAGCCTCTATAATAGTTAATCCAAACTTAGGAATCTTTCCTTTAGCTATGTATTTGGGAAGGTTATCACGCATCGTAGATGTTTCCCCCCAAAGTGCTTTACCTAAAGCTGTTCTTGAAGGATATGTTGTGATTGCTCCTGCTTCATCCATAACGGTTATGGGCTTATTCCTAGCAAGTCTGACGTTATCAGCGTGGGATAACCACTCAAGATTACTCACGTGATTGTTTGTCTTATTTGCATCAATATGGTTGACTTCAAGACCCCCTTCAGGTTCTCCTAAATAAGCTATAGCAACTAATTTATGAACCCCAAAATCATATCTTTTAGACTCTTTATTGAGTCTGATCCTAAGATATCCTCTCTTTAAATAGGGGGTAACTACGCCTCTTTTTGATACTATAACCCCATCCTCAGAGATTAAATAGTTTTCAAAATTCGGTATTGGTTTAAACATCACATACACACTCGATCTTTAATCTCTGCCATCTTAGCATCATTCATTCTAGTACCCCCATTGAGCTTGGAATAGGATAAATACCCACAAACACGACTAATGACAGACAAGTTAGTAGATCCACAATGAGGGCACTTGTTCATAGCATTAGTGGAGTGCTTATGGCAGTCTTCACAATAGACACTATCAAAGTTAATACCTTGATAGTACCCTTTCTCCATACCTCGGAGAACCAGAGCCTTAAGTGCCTGAAGGTTCTCAGGGTTAGTCACTCGGCTATAGATAATGTGGCCTCCGTTGCACATATGGAACATCTTGTACTCAGCATCCTGTTTCTCGAATGGAGTAATGTTCTCAGTTACGTGCATGTGGAAGCTGTTAGTGAAGTATTCTCCAAACTGATGGTCACCTGTGTACTCAGCATATTGTTTAGCTTGTACACCACATAAATTTTCTGCCATTTATACCCTCGGTTTCCCGATATTTATTAGGGGATTAGACTATATCATCACCCTTATTACTAAGGGGTTGTGTGCTTCCATTTAAGGGGTTCTCACCCACCGATTCCGGCCGTACTCCTTTTGCTTCTTTTTGGCAAGCCTTGGGATAGTCGTTACAGAGCGTAATAAAGCAATTATATTTTCTAAGCACTCCGTTGTATTCTTTGTATGCTCTTGTTATAGAGGACACCGAACAACCTAAGAATTTCGCGGCGTCTCTAGACGAGCCGTAGAATATTTGAGTACCCCAACGGGTTACTCTCACAAATCTTGAGTGTTTCTGCCGTTTAACCGGCTTCCAAAGCCCATTAACATAGGCATGATGCACATTCTCGCCATTAGTCATCCACTCTAAATTCTCTACCCGGTTATCATCTTTTTTACCATTTTTATGGTTAACATAGGGTTTATTTAGGGGGTTATCAATAAAGAGCTTTGCGATCAGCCTATGTACTCTAAAAGTTTTCTGTCGCCCTGAGTCATCATAGAGGTTTTTATATGTATATCCACTAGGGTGCTTTGAGAGCTTTAACCTCTGAAGGTGATCTTTTCTAATCCTATAAATATTACCATCTTCAGAAAACAGGTACTTTGAATAGTTTGATAGTTTTTTATATTGCATTTATTAAACTCCACGGGATTAGCATAGCAAGCGCCTTAGCCTTCCCCGTTAGCCTCTTTCGAGACACCTCGCATTTTAGCGAGTCCACACAATTTTACGTTCCTAATTACTCAGGACGTGCCCACACTTGTTTAGGCGTTCCATAGACAGCATAAAGATATCCATCTTCCTTCTTGAACTGCTCTACCTTATCATTGATATGCTTAAGTACACCCTCAGCAAACCAAGGATCCTGATAGAGTGTCTTACCAGTAGCAAGGATATTAAGTTCATTGAGAGCAGTAACACCAAAGGATGCAGTCATGTAGTTGACCAAATCACCAATCTCATCGTCTGCCTTAAGGTTCCCCTTATAGAACCCTCCTTGCATGAATGCCATAGGATTGGTACAAGCTTTAGTGTGTCTGATGATATCATAGCGTTTCTTGAGGAACTCTCTGATTACCTCCAAGCGGTTATCCAAGACCTCATAGAAGTCTTTGTTCTCTTGTTTAGCTACAGCGTAAATCAGGGGAAGATTAAGAGACACTGCCCCAATATTACATCGACCATTAGTGATCCATTGGTCAGTCTCAGGATCCTTCCAAGGACTGAGATAGGCTCTACAACCCATCGAAGTCACTACTTGATTATGGTTAACATATTGCTGAGCTACAGCATTATGCTCCATGTCCCCTGTGAGACTAAGGAAATCCGGGTACATGCACTTGCTGGAGCACTCAATAGCTAACTCAAATGCCTCACGTGCTTCCTTAAATTCACTAAGGTAGTTCTCTTCATACAAGTAGACTAGCTTAGGGAACACTACAGGTTTATGGTTCTCCCCGTGGCCATTCATGCGGGTCTTAAGGATAGCCTCACAAACTGCCTTAAGAAAGAGCTTGTCTTTATTGGTTAACTCTGGGTCATTCCAACAGCCGAAGGACACTGTAGTAAACGCAAAGTCACCTCGTGAACAGGGGACGGTATTAAGTTTCAACTCAAGAGACTGAAAGCCTTGCTTAAGTTCATCCTGAAGAGTACGCCAAGCGTACCCATGGAGCTGAACTTCAGTTGCCCCGGGGAAACTATTGCTCGCCTGCTTGTATGCCTTATTCCAAGTCTTATGACAGTATGGCAGAAGAACCATATCAATTTGGGAGATTGTGAAACCCAGCGGAATCTCCCTAAACCGCTCTGTGGACTATCTCTTAAGCATTACTGCTTGTGTGCGCTTCGACCGGTAACCACTTCCGGCCTACTCTACTCACCTTTCGGATTTCGATAGTCTCTACACCTTCTGCAAGAGTATTAGCGATAATCTCAGGGTGACTGTAGTAGTAATTCACAGTAATTCCCGCTGCTTTGCAGGCATCCTTGATACTACCATATGTGATCCCCTGATACATGCATGAATACCTCTTGTAGCTTGGCACGGGATTCCTTTCGGTTCCCCGTTAGCTGAAATCATATTAACAACATGGGGCGTATCCCCTAAATTTCAACACCGCAAGTCATGCGTTCACACACTTTTAATTCGGCAGTTTCTATTGATCGCACCGAACTGTTGAGCTGTTGCAACTAAAGTGATATCTCCAATTACCTGAAGTGCACTCAAGACACTCGTAGGTTCCGTGTAGTCCACATTGGACATACTAAAGCCACCCCTAAGGACAGTAGCCATGTCAAAGAGACAGCAATTTAGGCTTCCAAAGATAGCGTCTCGAAGGTCATGGATGTAGATATCACCACGCTTAGTTAACTCTTTTTCTTCCTTGCTAAGATAGAATTGTCGATAGAGCTCTTTTGTAAGGTATCCCTTAATGAGCGAGCCTTTTGTTGACACCAGAGAGCTATCGAAGTTAGCATTCTCTCTGTCCCCAAGTAGAAGCACGTTATCAGCTTCATCTTTAACTTTCTCAAATGATTTAGCATAAGTATTCTTATAGTCTCTATATTCTTGATATGAATTCGCTACATCAGTCAACCCAAAGTACTTCAAGTAATGAATTACTTCCTTATGAAGGTCTTTAGTTGGGACATCTCTATCAATAATTAAACAAGAGTGAACTTTCTCAACCAGTTTGTTAAGAACATCAGGCTCCACATATTGATTCACTCTAGCAGCCGCCTTATAGACAGCTTCTTTGATCTTCTCTCCGTTCCAACCTTCTACAGTACCGTCTTTCTTAATAATCTTCATATAACTCCTAGTTTATATTTATTAAGGAGTTATCTAAAGCAAAATAGTTTTAGATAACCCCATATATTATTTAGTAAGTTCCTTGTAGTTCACGATTGTTTCAACCAAAGGATTCAATCGAGAGTTACTTTGGAGATAGCAACCGTCTTTCTTATCCGACTTGAATTGAATACCGATCATATCCTTAGCCTTTATATTGATTCCCTTAGCACGTAAAGTAACGATGCTTCCAACACTTCCCCCTGCGATCTTAACAGACACAGCATCTGCCTTAATGTCAGTGACAGTCCCGGCATTAGTAACATTCACGAGCTTAGCAGTAAATAGACTTTCATCCTTCTGCTCATTAAATACACGGAATGTAACTGAGATGTCCGCAGTACCATCATTCGGGAACACTAGAGCACCCTCACCCCCTGTAGCACTTGATCCAGGGATTACCTGAACCTTATCATTCAAAGTAACATCTCCTTGATCCTTAGAGAACCCTACAGGGCAGTTACTCCACGTATCGTTCACTGTGTACCGCAGGGCAGAGTACCCATCATTATCTTGAATGAAGCGTTGCATACCCTCTTTGAAGAACAAACGATCCTCCACAACTCCCGTAGGAGCATGAATATGTGTAGTGAACGGAGTCTTAGCATCACACTGAAGTTTGCTAATTCGTAACGTACATGGAGTTTGAGCATTCACGGGATAGATACAGACAGCGAATTGCTTTGCATCTGTTGGTACTGTGAATTCATTGATAATCGTTTGGGAGCCTTGTACATTCTCTGAGACAAAGAAGGATTCAGACTTAACCCATCCCTGAGAGAACGTAGGAACGGTGTTGTTTCTACTAGCTAGAATCTTAGGATTAGCTTTACCATCACCCACCCACTTCATCAAGGCTACTTCAAAGCCACAATCAGGTGTCTCACCTACAAAGGATACTGAAAGAGCTTTACCTCTCAATAGAGCAGTCTTTTCAGGAGACATGATCTTATGGAAATCAAAGTCAACAATATTCGTGCCATTGGATAGAATTTGAATCTTACCATCAGCTACACCCGCCTTAAGGTTACTCAAGGCATTCAAGCCCCAACCATCAGCCATTGTAGATGCGTCTCCTGCTGTACCATCAGCAATTGGAATAGTCATCTGTGTGAGCCAAGAGGTCGTGATAACACCAGTTCCAAAGTAGTGTCGAGTACTCTTTAAAGCAATACCCGAATCCAATTGGAATTGCAAGCCGCCCTCACCAGTACGAGACTTCTTGGTACTTTCTTGGATTAACAGGCAGGTATTACCTTCAGTTCTATCCTCAAGCAACAACGGATCATCGAAACCATTGTCAACCATAACACGGAAATAGGTCAGGGCTTTAGCATTTACAAAGCGGTCAATGACTAGACGATCTAACGTATCACCCGCCTTGTAGTGCTTTTCGACAGCCATAGGATTACCGTCCTCATCGGTTAGAATACCCTTTGGTTTACGAAGCTGATCTAGTGCTTGAAGCCAAAGGCGTACCTTACCGTCTGAAGGGGCAACACCAGACATAGCGGCTACTGCCACTATATTGAAAGAGCTACCCCCTGTAATATTCGGGTCTTTGTCATCAGTTTCCTGAATACCGTATGCCTTATGGATACGATCTACTTCAAGATAAGCTCCACCATGAGTCAATTCATCATCAAAGAACAATGCACCTGACTCTTTAGGAACAACTTCAAGAGGCTCATCCATACAGGCGTAATAGCTGATTCCACGAGTAGGCAAGATCAGGTCTACTGCTACATCACCCTCGTGATAGTCATCAAGATGGATGTACGGAGAACGGAACAGGATGCTTGTGACATTGTCGTAGGCTTGATTTCCAGTAGTCTCTACGTGAATACCCCGCCCTTCTCCTGAAGATAGGTTACTCATAAGAGCGACCTGATCTAGCGTATCAACTGCTATAGGTGCTGTAGGAGACTTAAAGGTAGTATCAATAGCGTCTAACTCAGCTTTAGTAGTAGCCGCTTCAATAGCCTTATCCATAGCCCATTTCTGAGCATAAGAGTCTTCACCAGTAGCAATAATTTCTAGAAGAAGCGTTCCTAGTTGTTCTCTAGTAATCTCGTGGAAGGTATTGTCTGAAGCTCTAAAAGTGACCTTCTCACCCTCAGGGGCAGATTGAGCCTTAGTAACAAGACCCATCACATC
>UMCV01045244.1_pt1 | contig 10693 bp, 10 predicted proteins | sample 1964311 | NCBI WGS metagenome assembly UMCV01 (sample SAMEA4835976, study PRJEB28245) | human gut metagenome | biome: gut microbiome; material: fecal sample | place: Denmark | collected 2008 | reverse complement strand
AACCGCCGGCGGTTCCTGCGCGATAATCGACCTCAAACTGCATTCTAAAAGAACAAACCCCGCAGCCTGCAAATCGTCCTCTATCTCTGAACGCACTGGAGAATGGATAAAAATGTTTCCGTGGTCTCCGCGATAGTAGATATCTCCGAAGTCGTCTAAAACCGGCATCTGAGAATTGCTCAGCCACTGTTTTTTTTCGTTCTCCCAATATTGCCTATTTTTGATGTTGTCTCTGTCGTGCGTGGTGAAAAGGAAGCGCGAGCGCGGTTTTAGAATCCGGGCTATTTCACGCAAAGCTTTTCTTCTATTTTGGCGTCGCGGGATTTGCATCAAGCCGTTAAACCCGAATACCGCGCCTCCAAAACTCCCGTCGCCGAACCCTATCGACACAGCGTCGCAAACCGCGAATTTTATTCCGGACAAATTTTTGGATCCGGCAATTTTCCGCGCCGCATCCACCATGGCCGGAGAAAAGTCGGTAGCAGTAAGGTTCGAAAATCCTGCCAAAGCCAAATTTATCGAAATTCTTCCCGCGCCGCATCCCAGTTCCAGAATGGCGTCGTCCGGATTAAAATATTTGGACACCATCGCGCGCTCAGAGTTCCACAATCCTACTTCATCTACAGCGCGGGCGTAATCTTCTACCACTGGCGCCTTGCAAAAATAGCTTTTCACATCCTCGGGTTTCATTTGTAAAAAACGCTTCCGAATTCCAGAAAGTCATCGCCGAAATCTACGGTTTTACCTTTTATTTCAAAAGGCCTCCCGCGACCGGGAACGAAATCGAACGCCCCTAGAGCACTTTCGCCCAGAACCAAATCTTTTGACCTGTATTCAAAGGCGAAGTCTGCCGCCTTTCCCGCACAAATAGACGCGATTACTCTGGCTCCGCCCTCCGCGTAGATTCCCGTTATGCGTTCCGCAAACATCCTCTCCTTCAACTCCCTCCAAAACTCGGATGGATTTGATTTGGGCGCAGAAATTCTCATCACAGAAATTCCCTGTTTCTCCAAACTCCGTTGCCGATCCAAATCGGCGAAACAATCGCAGACTATTCTGGTATTTTTTGAAAACCCGTCGGCAAAAACGTTGTATTCTTTTAAATTTTTAATATCAGCCAGGCTCAAAGACGCGTCAAAAACGAGCCTTTGCCCGCAATGGACTTCGCCTCCGAAACGCGCGGTAAGCGACGGATTGTCCGCAATCAAAGTTCCCGCCCCCACGCCTATTGCGCCAAACAGCCTGCGCCATCGCATTACGTCGGCGCGCGCGGCGGCTTTGGTTATGGGAGTTGGGCTTCCCGCAGACGCGGCGATTTTTCCGTCTTTGCTTGCGGCGTATTTTACTGCAAGCAGCGCGCGGGAATTTACTATGGAATAATTAAAAATGAAATTTAACCCGCGGCATTCTTCCTCTAATATTCCAGCTTCGCACTTAATTCCGCGCCCCGCCAAGACCTCCAGCGCCCTTCCGCAATGGAGAGGATTGGGATCCAGGGCACCGATTTTAACTTCGGATATATTAGCCTCCGATATGGCATCGCAACAAGCTCCTGTCCTTCCCTTGGTGCTGCACGGTTCAAGCGTGACATAAAGAGTGGCACCTGCAGGAGATTCAGACGCGGAGCGCAAACATTCTATCTCCGCATGCGCCGCTCCGTCGCGCCGGTGGAAACCCTCCCCCACCACTCTTCCGCCCTTTACCAGAACCGCTCCAACCATCGGATTAGGAGATGTGTCTCCCCATCCGCGCTTTGCGAGTTCCAATGCGCGGGACATATGCGCTATGTCTTCAGGAGCCGGCATTCTCTATCCGCCAAAATACGGATTATACTGGCGCTCGTGGGCGACCGTCGTCGGTTCTCCGTGCCCCGGATATATAACCGTGCTTGCGGGCAATGTAAAAATTTTTTCCTTAATAGACTTCTCCAAGGCGGCATAACTTCCGCCCCATAGATCGGTACGGCCGATGCTGTCGGCAAAAATCACGTCGCCGGCAAAAAGGACTCCGCGGCCGCCGGAATCTTTCACAAAATAAATTATGCTTCCTGGACAATGCCCCGGCGCCTCAAAGCATTTTATTTTCATCCCGGCGATTTCAAGCTCCATGCCGTCTTTTGGGAAAACGTCTATTTTCGCCCCGGCGAAATCGCCTAGGGAGAAATATTGCAACTGGAATTTAGGGTTTTCCACCAGCTGACTTCCTTCTTCTCCAGCGTAAATTTTCGCGCCTGTGGATTCTGCGAGCGCGGCGGTATCCCATATGTGGTCCCAATGTCCGTGCGTAAGCAGAATTGCAGCAAGCTTGCGCCCATGCTTTTCCAAAATTGAGGGAATTGCCGACGCAGCTCCGAAAGGAGCGTCAACAAGCACCGCCGAATCAGAATTGTCCGGCAAGATTAAATATGAATTTGTTTCAAGTTGCCCCAACGGCAGTGTCAATATTTCCATAAAAATTCTTCAAGTTCTTCAGATTTTGCATCCGGCGTTTTCAAATGCGCTTCCATAGGGCGGCGGAAAGAAAACGCTGTCTCAATTATTTATCGGCGGCAAACCCCATTTCCTTCAGCCAGTCTTCGCACAGATTTATCCAGACTCTGACCCTGTCTTTTTGGTTGTTGAGGCAGAAGCCATGCCCGCCTTTTGAAAATAAAAACAGATCCGCCGGCACCCCCGCTTTTTTTAATGCAAGATAATATGCGATTGAAGCGTCGATATAAGTCTTGTCGTCCTGGGTTTGCACTATAAACGCAGGAGGCGTGCTTGAATCTATTTTCAAGTTTTTGGAAAGCTCAAACTGCGCCGAGTAGTCCATGTCTTGCGGCTTCTCCTTTCCATTCCAACGCCAATCGTAAGTGGGCTGGTCGCAATATGCGGGATATACCAAAACAGTGCAATCCGGCTTGCACGATATTTCGTCTATCCCATCCACATTTTCGTACGCGGATTTATCCGTCGCGCTCGCCCTGGCTGACAAATTAGCGCCGGCGGAAAATCCCATGACTCCTATCTTGTCGGGATTTATATTCAATTCCTTGGCATTTGCGCGCGCAAAGCGTATGGCTCTCTGAATGTCCATCAAAGCCCCTTTGGTATTGTCTGGAATACGGTATTTTAGAACGGCGCAAGATATTCCAGCCTTGGATAATCTCTCTGCTATTTCGACGCCCTCATTCACATACCAAATGTCCCTATAAGCGCCTCCTGGGCAAACTATAATAAGCCCGGACGGGTTGCCGCCGCCCGCCATAAAGAATTCGAGGGTAGGCGTAGACACGAAATTTATGCGCTTATCCTTATTTCTGAAAATTTTAAACGTTTCCTTTTCCTTGCATGCCGTTCCCGGCATTTTCCCTTCCGGCCAAATTTTTTTTACAGCGCCCTCCGACGCGTCCGCCGTCGCAAAAGCGGCAAAAAGACATGCCGCCAGCAAAATAATCTTTTTCATATTTTTCATTGTTTTTAACTTTTGTTAAATTCAAACATTCTTTTTTGCAGCCCCCCATAAAAGAAAGCCCGCACCGCCGCAAATGCCGCCGGAATTTTTATTTTTATATGCAAGGCTAGACTACGCATGCAATATATTTCTAAAAAAAATAGCCGCAATCCAGCAGAAAAAAATCCGCCAATTTTTCCGCCGTATCAAGGCGCCTCGCGCAGCGCCAAATTATCAAGAACACATTCCCGCGGAAGGCTTAGACATTTTCCTGGGAATGGAGTAAAATCCGTCCGCAAAAAAGCGCCGTTTCTACATTTAAAAACCGCGGCTTTTCAGCCAGTCTTCGCAGAGTTCGTTCCAGTCGTTGACAAGTTTTGCCTTGTCGCGTATCCCATAGCCGTGCCCGCCTGAATCGAAAATATGCAGGCATGAAGGAACATTGGCTTCTTTAAGAGCCAAATAGTAGGCTATGGAGGAATTTATCCATGCGCTGTCGTCCTGGGTTTGCACTATGAACGCAGGAGGCGTTTTCGAATCTATTTTAAGTTCGGAGGCAAGCCTATAGTCGCTGTTGAAATCTTCATGCTTCCTCTTTTGCTTATTTCCCCAGCACTGCTGGAATGTCGGTTCGTCGCAGTAGGCGGGATATATCAAACAGGTAAAATCGGGCCTCGCGGAAACTTTGTCTATTTCATCTATGGCGCGGTATGAATCTGTTGCGTAAAGAGTGCTTGCGCGCGCCGATAGGTTGGCGCCTGCGGAGAATCCCATAACGGCGATTTTAGACGGGTCGATATTCAATTCCGAGGCGTTTGCGCGAACAGTCCTAATTGCGCGTTGCAAGTCCATAAGAGCTCCTTCGCGGTTATTGGGAACCCTGTACTTTAGTATGACCGCCGCTATTCCCTCTTTGGCAAGCCATTCCGCTATCTCCTGGCCCTCAAGATTGTACGCTAAAATAGAATATCCGCCGCCGGGAGATATTATTACGGCACCGGTTGGCTTTCGGCTTTTTGGGATATAAAATTCGAGAGTCGGCTTTGAAACAAAACTTATGCGTGTCACGCCGTCGGCGGCAGTTTTTGCCACTTCTTGTTCGCCGCATGCGGGCCCGGGCATTTTGCCTTCGGGCCACAAGTCTTGTTTAGATACGCTAAAGTCGTCCGCAAACGCAACCGACACAAAGCATAAGCCTGCCAGAATAGATATTAACTTTTTCATATTTCGCCGTTTTTTTTATTTAAAGCAAACCGGACGAAATCTCGCGCGGATTTGCTTTTGTAAAAAATATCACCACGTATTTGCGCGCGTCAACATAAACTTCCAAAAGGTTTCCGATTTTTTCGGAAATTAATACGGGTAAAAATATCCGTTTTTTACGCCCGAGCGCGCTTTGTGGAGGTGTAAAACAAGCGCTTTTCTTTGCGCCTATCCCCACATATACTAATGCTAAATACACCATGGCAAAAAGCGCGTCGGCAGCAAGGCGCACAAAGAGAAACTTTGCCCTGAAAATGCGGAGCAATTGGCAGGTTTTAGATTCTCCCGTTTTTACGCCGGCTGTGGATTTCCAATATCCTGCGGAAAAATTTCCGCTGTTTTTTTGTAAGGGCAATCGTATTTTTCGCAATCTCAGCCGCCAAAGCCTCCCTGTCAGACCCGCCGCTGCAAAGCCATTTTACCGTTTCACGATAGCCTATTGCCGAACGCGCCGCAGGATTTTCAAGCATCCCCATATCTATCAATGCGCGGGTTTCGTCTATTAGCCCGCCTCTTACCATCGCGCGGGAACGCGACAAAATGGACTCGTTTAGAGTTTGGGAATCAGGTTCCAATATAATTAAATCGCGCTCCAAATCGCCCATGGGACACGGCAATTTTGAAAAATCGTCGAGAAGCTCCGCCACTGATTTTCCGCTTGCCATGCACCGCTCCAAAGCGTTTTTTGTGCGGCGCGGATTCCGCATATCGACAAATTTTGGAGCGTCGGGATCAATTCTCAGAAGCGCTTCTGCGAGGCCTTCTGCTCCTCCCTCTGATTCAATCTTTCCCGACTCGGCCCTTATCGAAGCGTCAATAGGCAAATTATCGACAACCGCAGCAAACCATGCCATAAGATAAAATCCGCTGCCGCCGGCGACCACTACATTTTTTCCCCTTGAGACGATATCGTCCAAAGCGGCGCGAGCGCAGGAGACATATTTTGAAACGTCGAATATTTCCGAAACATCCGCCACGTCTATCAGATGGTGCCTTACGCGCGAAAGCTCAGCCTTTGACGCCTTGGCGGAACCTATATCCATATGGCGGTAGACTTGTACGCTGTCGCACGACACTATCTCCGCATTGTTTTTCAGCGCAAATTCAATCGCCGCAGCGGTTTTACCTGAACATGTGCAGCCTGTTATTACGGTGACTTTTGTCATTTTCTGAGCGCAAGTTTTTTGCAGAGCGGGCACATCGTCTCTGGAGTTTTGCAAGTGTGCGCCTTGCAATATTCCCGGCCGTAATAGATTAGCTGCAAGTGTAGGTCTGCCCACTTTTCCTTTGGGAACAAGCGCTTCAAATCTTTTTCAGTGCGCTCCACGCTGCTTCCGTCGCTTAGGCGCCAGCGGCGAGCTAGCCTGTGTATGTGCGTATCCACCGGGAAAGCCGGCACTCCGAATGCCTGCTGCATTATTACGGAAGCAGTTTTGTGCCCAACGCCGGGAAGCGCTTCAAGTGCCTCGAAACTTTCGGGGACTTCCCCTCCATGCTTGCTCGACAAAATTTCCGAAAGGGCATGTATATTTTTTGCCTTTGTCTTAGAAAGCCCGCATGGCTGTATTATGGAGCGTATCTTCTCCACGCTCAGCGCAGCCATTTTCTCCGGGGTGTCAGCCAGGTCGAAAAGCTTGGGAGACACTTCGTTGACGCGCTTGTCCGTGCATTGCGCCGAAAGCACCACTGCCACGAGAAACGTGAACACATTGCGGCTCCGCAGAGGAATTTGCGGATCCGGATATAGCCGGGCAAGCTCGTCGGAAACTATTTTTGCGCGCTCCGCTTTAGTCATCCCGATTTAATCCCTTCCCTTTATTGCAAAGGATATTTTGTAGGTCTTGCCGCTCTTTATTTGGGCGTCTTCGTATGGAATAGCCCCCCATGAATTTACTCCGCCAACTCCCATATTCATGGCAGAAACACTCACGATATTGAAATCTCGTTCCGGCAATTGGGTGGGATGGAGAGCCTGTTCTATATCTTCTATTAAGCACGGGTATGTCGATAACTCAAAGAATCCTCCCTGGGAATAGATGTTTAACATTGCCCCCACTCCAGACCCGAGCAGCGTGGCATGGCGGACTTCGGCGACATTCGACGCCTCTTGCGGATCTGAATATTTGTGGAACGCCGACGAAACAGAGTCTTTAAAGTTGCCCACCCAAGTTCCTTGGTCGCGGTCTACGTAATTTTCGTAAGGTCCTTTGCCGTACCAGAAGCGCGTATTGAGATTCTTGTTGACAGCAAATTGCATGCCCATACGAGGCAGCATGGGCAGGCCTTTGGCAACGGCAATCTCGCCGTTTACGTAAATTGTGCCGTCGGGATAAATGTCGTATGAAAAAGTCGCCGAAGAATCCTTGGCAGGAATGGCGTAGCGGCTTTCAATCCTTACGAAGGACCATCCCCCGTCGGTCTGCTGCCGTGAATCGAACCTCACAAGCCTCATTCTCTCGGCTGCTGTTCGCCATACTGCGAGCTTTTCGGCAAGCTTTGCGCCCATGTCGTTATTTGTCTGCGGGCGCCAAAGGCTGAGGCGCATTTCTCCGGTTATTAATTTTTTCCCGGCAAAATCGTACGAGGAAAGCCAGCCGTTGCGCTTATTGAAAACAGCCTTAAAGTCGTCTCCGACCACTGTCAAGAAGTCGCTTGAATTTTCAACGCTCAATTTGCCCTCTTCGTTTCTGGCGGAAAACTGCCTATATTTTCCCCCAAGCGGGAATTGTTCCCATGCGACTTCGTACCCCGCCGGGACCGCATTCGATGTGGCGGACTTGGTTTTGTAAGACAGGCGCAGGAAATACTCGCCGTCCTCCGACATATCTACATCAGACAAATCTATTATTGCGCGCGCCGTCGATTGGGGCTGCACAGGGGCAAGATCAAAATCGCCATCCTCAATTTCCCTGCCGTCGCGGGTGACGGTCCAAGAGGCGGAAATATTGCCCAAATCCGTAAAGAAGTTTTCGTTAAAAATATCCACTTGGGCTATTCCGCTTTCGAACGAAACAAGCTTTGAATGTATGTTCTGATGCGTTTTTTTAACTTCCCAAACTTGCGGGCTCGGGAATATGTCCGCCATAACAAGTCCGTTCATGCAAAATGAACCGTCGTTCGGGAAATCGCCGAAGTCTCCGCCATAGGCAAAGTACCTCTTATTTGACGGAACCTGCCTGAAATCGGCGAAATCTATATTCGAAAGAGTCCTGGCGCCGTCGGGTTCGGCCGTAAAGAAATCCCTGTCTAAGACCGCATCGACAACCCTGAATTTTTCAACTGCGCCAAGCACGGAATCCTTGGATTCCTTGTTGCGCGGCGTAATCATCAGCGGATTTGTCCCAAAGAACGAAATATCCTTGGATATTTCTTTTGAGGCTATTCTTTTGCCATCCAAATATAGCGCCATCTCGCCGTTTCCAGCCGACGCGGCAATTTCGGCGGTTTTCTTGAAATCTGCGGGAGCCTCTAAAATGTCCCACGCCGAGCCATTCCAGACGGAAAAAGAAAGAGTTTTGCGCTTATCGACAAACATTAGTACAAAAACCCCCTTCTGTTCCGCGAGAATTTCCGTGGGAGCAAAACGCACGGGATGGGGCTGCTTGGAAATTTTTGCCGGACCTTCGTCATAATCAACTTTCGGCTCGAACCCTTGCGAGTTGAGCTTTAAAGCCACGGTAAATGCTCCAGCAGGGCGCTCAAATAGCCCCGGAACCGCAACGGCTCCGGCGCGCTCCATGACGCGCTTCGTTCTTGAATCGGGAAAGACGCAAATAGAGCGTTTTGTATTGGCGGAATCCTTGACGCGAACAATCGGCTCCGCATTCTTATATATTCCCTGGTCTTTCCAGTCCCAAATAAACCCGCCTTGAAAACGCGGCTCTTTGCGAACCAAATCCCAATAGTTTTTGAGGACTCCGCTGCTGTTGCCCATGGCGTGCGAATACTCGCAGAGTATGACTGGATGGCGCTCAGAAGGCTCCAGCTTGTCCTCTTTGCGAAGGAATTTTACAATGTCTTCAGGGGTAATGTACATTTCGGAATAAATATCGGCGTAGGTCGGGGGAAGATTTCTGTCGTAATGCACCAAGCGCGAGGCGTCGCGCTTCTTTACCCATGCGGCGGCGTCCTCAAAAGCCTTGCAATCCATAGTCTCATTGCCCAGAGACCAAAATACAACGCACGGATGGTTCTTGTCGCGCTCTACCATATTCTTTACCCTATCGAGAGTCGCAGCCTCCCATCCCTTGCCGATTGGGCCGTCTTTATTGGTGTAGAGTTCGTGCATTTCGATGTTGGCCTCGTCTATGACGTACATTCCAAGCTTGTCGCACAAATCGTAAAAAGAAGGATGGTTGGGATAATGCGATGTGCGTATGGAGTTGATATTGTATTTTTTCATCGCAAGAATGTCCGCCTTCGCAACATCCGGAGTTATAGCCTGCGCAAGCTCAGGCGAATGCTCATGGCGGTCGACTCCCTTGAACAAAACAGGTTTCCCGTTGACGAGAACCTGGCCGTCCTTTTTCTCAACGCTGCGGAAACCAACGTTGAATACGGTATAGATTTTTTCTGCGCCCGCAGTTTCAAACTCCACGAGAAGCTTGTAAAGGTTAGGATCCTCGGCGCTCCACGCCTTTACATTTTGAATTGTCGGAAAATTCCAGCGGCAGAGCATTGACGACTTAGGATCTATTTCCGAGCCAAAATCGGCATCCGAAATAAGGCGGTTTGACGAATCGTACAGGCGTCCGGAAAGCTTGAACCCCCGCCGAATGCCGGTTGGGTTTGAAACGAGCAGCTCGGTCACCAACGAGCCGTCGCGGTAATTGTTTTTCAAGGTTGCCTTGTTAAACACGTCGCGCAGGGCAATATCCGGCTGCCACATTAAAGTGACGTCGCGGAATATTCCGGCCAGGCGCCAAAAGTCCTGGTCCTCAAAGTACGAACCGTCGCTGTATTTGTAAACCTCGACAGCCACAGTGTTTTTGCCCAAAGCCAAATATTGCGTTATGTCGAACGTCGCGGGAGTGCGGCTATCCTGCGAATATCCGACTTTCTTTCCGTTTACCCACAAGTAGAAAGCGCTGCTTACCCCGTCGAATTTCAAGAATACTCTCCCGCCTTTCCAATCCGCAGGAAGTTCGAACGAGCGTCGGTACGACCCAACGGGATTTCGGAAATCTTCGGCGTGGGTAGTATAGGAAGCGTCGGGTTCGCCCATCACAAAGGGCTTGTTCATTTTGAAAGGATAAATGATATTTGTGTAATTGGCGACTCCGTGCCCGTGCATTTCCCAGTTTGACGGAACTGGAATAGAGCCCCATGCAGAGTCGTCAAAATCTGGGCGATGAAAATCCTTTGGGCGCGCGTCAGGATTTCCCGAAAATCTGAACTTCCAATCCCCGTTTAGCGACGCCTCAAAGGGTGTTTTGCCCTCGGCAAGCGCGGCTTCGGCGGTCGGATAAAATTTCATTGTTGCGCTTGCCGGCTCTTTATTGATTCTAAAAACCGATTCGTTCTGCCAATCCTCGGAGGCAGAAAGGGAGAACGACGCAAAGGCCGCAATAAACGCGGCGGCGCTTTTTATAAACGTATGTAATTTCATAAGCGCGTTTATATTTCCGAAAAACCCGTCTTTCAAGAATAATTTGCAATTTGCCCGGGCGCCGCGGGAATAGGCTCTGGAGGCGGAAGCCTATGCGCTGCGCCAAGCCGCGCATTGATTTCAGGGCGGCGGCAGCGACCTTCCCGGATATTCTTATTCCAAAATGTCGGCATATTGTTAAAACGCCAATTTCGACCTATTCTCAAGGCATTCTGATACTCGGCGCAAAAAAAGAATATGAAAAAATAAAAATTTTTCTTGCAAGGGCTAGAAAAACACCTACTGTGCAAGCCTTAAATTTGTTAAGCCTGACTAGCTCAATTGGTAGAGCAGTTGACTCTTAATCAATTGGTTCGGGGTTCGAGTCCCCGGTCAGGTACTTGGCTT
>UMCV01052043.1_pt1 | contig 10730 bp, 10 predicted proteins | sample 1964311 | NCBI WGS metagenome assembly UMCV01 (sample SAMEA4835976, study PRJEB28245) | human gut metagenome | biome: gut microbiome; material: fecal sample | place: Denmark | collected 2008 | reverse complement strand
GCGTTTTTTCTATTTTTCGTTTTTTAATTGACTTGGCGGGCAATTGTTTGGGGTTATTCTACAGTGACGGCTTTTGCAAGATTGCGCGGCTTGTCGACGTCGCATCCTAGCTCTAAAGCTACATAATATGCAAGAAGCTGTATTGGAATGGTGGCGGCTATGGTTCTTATGGATTCATGTACCTTAGGCAAAGTTATTATGTCGTCTGCCAACCCCACAAATAAATCCGGAGCGTCGGTTATGGCTATAATCGGGCCTTTTCGAGCCTTGATTTCTTGGGCGTTTGAAACTACTTTGGAAATAATTTCGTCGGAGTTTGCGAAGATTACACTTGGGCAATCCGGCGATACGAGGGCTATCGGCCCATGTTTCATTTCGGCGGCCGGATAACCTTCGGCGTGTATGTAGGATATTTCCTTTAATTTAAGCGCCCCTTCAAGGGCTATTGGGAACTCGGAGAGCCTGCCGAGAAAAAGGAAATCGTGGAATTTTGCGTATTTTTTTGCTATCTGTTCTATGCCTTTTGCCTGTTTTAAAATATCCGATACAATTTGGGGAGCGGATTTTATTGCGTCGACTATCTCTCTGCCTTCGGCAAATGAGAGGTCGCGCATTCTGGCTATGTACAATGCAATAAGCAGGCATATCATTACCTGCGATGTGAAAGCTTTTGTTGATGCAACTCCAACTTCCTTTCCAGCGTACTGGTATAATCCTCCGTCCGATTCCCGCGCGATAGTCGAGCCTACCGCATTGGTTATTGCAAGGGTTCTAAAGCCTTTGCGTTTGGATTCGCGCAAAGCCTCAAGGGTGTCGATAGTTTCTCCGCTTTGGCTGATGACAAACACTAGAGTATTCTTGTCTAAAGGCGCGTTGCGGTACCTAAACTCGCTGGCGTATTCGACTTCCACCGGAATGCGCGCGTATCTTTCTATGAGGTATTCTGCGACCATGCACGCATGCCAGGCAGTGCCGCATGCGCAAAACAGGATTCTGTCGATTTGGCGAAGCTCGTTGGGGGTAATATTTAATCCGTTAAGAACTGCTGTTGAATTATCGTCGGATATTCGTCCGCGGATTGCGTTTTCGAGCGCTTTCGGCTGCTCGAAAATCTCTTTTTCCATATAATGGGAGGCTCCGTTTAATTCGGCATTTTCAAGATCCCAGTCAATTTCGCTTACTACGCATTCGATCGGTTTCTTGCCTATGGTTATAATATCGCAGCTGTCTGGCGTGACGCTTGCGACTTGCCCGTCTTCGAGATATATGACATTTTGCGCCCTACCGGCAAATCCCAACACGTCGCTTGAAACCAATCTTTCGTTTTTTCCTACTCCTATTATAAGCGGAGATCCTTTTCGCGCCGCTATTATTTGTCCCGGGCTAAGTTTGCTTATGACTGCTATCCCGTAAGTTCCCTCTACGTGCATCAACGCTTTGCGGACTGCCTCCATAAACCGGTTTTCGTCCGAAACTGAAGTGCGCTCAAAGTAATGGTATGATATTAGATTGACCAGGGATTCCGAGTCGGTTTGGCTGGAAAATTTATATCCTTTCCCAGTCAAAAAGTGTTTTATTTGTTCGTAGTTTTCAATTATTCCGTTATGGACCAGGGCAAAATTTCCGTCGCTTGAAACGTGTGGATGCGCATTTTCATCTGTGACGCCGCCGTGTGTTGCCCAGCGCGTATGGCTTATTCCTGTATGCGCAGCAAAAGGCGATTTTGCGACTTCTTCAGCAAGCACCGACACCCGCCCTTTTTTCTTGTGGACACATAAAGTCGAATTATTGAGCAGCGCGACTCCGGCAGAGTCGTATCCTCTATATTCAAGCTTTCGCAATCCTTCTATTAGAATAGGGGTTGCGTCCTTGCATCCTATATAACCTGTAATTCCACACATCTGTCTAAAAAAAATGTATTGAAGTGATGAATTTTTATAAAATATTGACTTTTGCAAGCATTTATCGGAGTATTTTTGCAAACAAAAGAAAATTTTTTGACTCTAAATAATAGCGCGCTAATTTTGTTTATGCTTGAAAATGTTTACGCTTGAACAAATACTTGCTTAATTCAAGCATTAAAAAAATTACTCGAGGGCTGATTAATTCCAACATGAAATCTTTAAAAATTTTTATAATTTCGGCGGTTATGGCTTTTGGCGGATTTTCTGCTTCGGCGCAGAATGTCGCAATTGCGGACTTGCAGCAAGATATGGACTTGTTAAAACGCGAGGTCGGGCAGCTTAGATTGGAGGTAGAGCAGGCTCGGCGCGAAAACCAGGAGCTTGCAAATAAAATTAGGTCGCTTCAGGGGGCGACAGTCGGCAACGAAGTCGTAAGGGCGCAAATGGCGTCTGTGCGTTCGGAAGTTGGCGCACAGAATGAATCTTTAAAGAGGGAAATTATAGCCCAGGTGAAAAAAGACATGGAGGCCATGGCTGCGCAAACCAACGCCGCTATGGAAAAGCTTGCAAAAGCAATAGGCTCCCGGCCTCAAGCTTCAATGCCAGTCGCTTTCGGCTCTGATTACCCGCAGTCTGGAATAACTTATGTAGTGCAGTCCGGAGACACGCTCGCTAAAATAGCGCGCAAAAACAATTCAAAAATAAAGTGGATTCAAGACGCCAACAAGATAGCCGATCCGTCGAGGGGATTGCGCATAGGAGATAAAATATTTATACCTCAGGAGTAGCAAAATATGTCCGTTCAACGCAAATCATTGGGTAGAGGGCTTAGTTCCGTTATAAGCGGCGGCGTGAAAAAAAACGTATCCCAAGGCGTTCAAACGCAAGCATCGCCGCAAGGAGGCAAAGCGCCATCGGAGCAGGATAAGAAAACTTACGATGTAAGAATTGCGTCACACGGGCTATTCAGCGAGATTTTGACAGAAAAAATAGTTCCAAGCCCATATCAGGCGCGCAGAGTTTTCGACGAGTCTGAAATACGCAGCCTAGCGGATTCAATTTCATCCGAAGGGCTTTTGCAGCCTCTATTGGTGCGCCAGCTTAAAGACGGCACATACGAGCTTCTCGCGGGAGAGCGCAGGTTGCGCGCATGCAGGATGCTTGGGCTAAAGAGGGTTGTCGCGTGTGTCCAGAGCGCCAGCGATGCTTCGGCGGCTGCAAAGGGGCTTATAGAAAATTTGCAGCGTTCCGATTTGAATCCTATTGAGGAGGCGCGCGGAATTTCCAATTTAATGGAAAATTTCCATTTAACCCAGGACGCAGTTTCACAGAGGTTGGGCAAGCCGCGTTCAAGCGTTGCCAATTCTTTGCGTCTGCTGAAGCTTCCCGACGAGGTGCAGGGGTATATTTCCAAAGGGCTTATAAGTTTGGGGCACGCAAAGATAATTTCCGGAATCGACGATCCTGTTCAGCAGACTATTCTCGCCCGCCGCGTTATAGAAAATGGCTTGAATGTCCGGAACACCGAGGAGACCTTGAAGCGAATGAAGAACGATTCGGCGAGGAAAACTCCCGGGTCACACGCTTCCTACGCCGCCCAAACAGCGGTTATAAAAGACATTCAAAATAGAATTTCAACGCGCTTAAACGCGGGTGTTGAAATTAAGCATACGCCGAAACACGGAAAAATAGTGATAGAATATTTCGGAAACGACGACTTGCAGCGCATATTGGAAATAATAGGCGTAAAGATTTAATGCAATGCCTGTTAGAAATGTAGTGGGATTTATTTTGTGCGCGGCGTTTTTTTTTGCCGCGCAGTGCCCGTCCTACGCCTTAAAGAATAATGATTTTACAAAGGCAAACGCGTCTTCAAACAAGAAATATTCTTCGGAAAAAAGCAAGCTTGGGGAAAGGCGCTCATATTTGCAGGAGCAAGGGAAAGTCGAGAGGCTTAGGTTTGTGACGCCCGACAATGCGGATTATTTGACCAATCAAATGGCTCCAAAGCCCGACAGCGCTTTGGGAGATTCTATGTCAAGGCAGCGCGATTACCGCAGCCGGCAAGAATATTTGGATATTCCTGAATACCACAAAGAATCCGATGATTGGTACAAAGCGCGGACGGAGCTGCACTTGGACAATATCGACCGGGATTTATCAAAAAAATATCTTGGGAAAATCGATACGTCAAAGCGCGATCTCTACGACCAAAACTATTTGAGGGAGCGGTATGCCGAAATGCTTGAACTGTCCATGCAGGATATAAATAAATTCTATTTTCGCGAATCCCATTCAACCGAGGCTGGAATTCCAACCCAGGTCGCAGGCGGAGATTTGAAAGATGGCGACGACGCAAGCATATTTGATTTTCTTTCAAACGAGAAAAAAATAGACCGCCCAAAAGTTTCGCTCATCGGCCCCCGTAAAAATCCTCCGCCAGATGCGGATTCTTCCGAAAATTCAAAACCCGTTTCTGAGGCAGCGCCTTCGGCGGCTCCGCTTCCGCCGTCAGGAGGGGTAAAACTAATGCCTCCTGTTGTTAAGCGGTCTTCCGAGAGTCCGTCTCAGCAGCAGCAATCAGGGCAAAAAAAGCGCGTGACTGCAATAGAGAGGCTTGACCCGGAGTCAGTCAAAAATTTTCAATTTATGAACCTTCCCGAAAATATGCGCGGAGAAACTACTATAAAAGTTGAGGTTGACGACAGCGGATTCTAGCGCATTTGGATGGAAAAAACGGGCATTCAGGCAAAGTTTTTCTCCGCTAATGCATCGGCAATCGAAAGTTGGCGCGGACTTTGCATTGGAATTATCCGGTATTTGCCATTGAAAAATGGGTTTAAGCCGGAGGAATCGAGTTTTATGTTAGGAATCTTAGTCGATTGGGCTGGTTTATATAGGCTGCATTTTAGAGATTTCATTTAAGGTATCTGCATATCTGCTTTGCATTCGCAAAAAATTTTATCCAAAAAATGCCGCACAGATTTTAAAATTAAAGAATCCAAACTTTTTGAATTTGAATTTAAAGCTTCTGACAAATAGCTGGTCGGGCCGCATCCGGAGAAAAATTCGCGTTTTACCATGGACATAATCTGCGATTTCTTTTCCTCCGGAGATTGGCAATTTGGAAAAAATGCGGCAAAGAGTATATTTTTTATAAAGCGCGTCAACGTGCCGTTTCCGTCCGCCTTCCCGGCGCTTGAATGGAAAGCCAAATGCATCTTAAGTTCCCTTTCGGAGAATTTATTTCCGCCGCAAAGCTTTTCCGCGGCAGAACTCCGCATCTGTTCTGTGTCCAGCATAGCCAAAAAATCCCGCTCGCGCAAAATTAAATTGCGCCCTTGAATGTCGGAAAATACTAGCCCGCAACCCCAAGCGGGAACAATAATATTCTCAAAGAGTTGGCTTAAAATAGACTCGCACAGCTCGGAGCTTATAGGCGCTTTTAGATCCAGAAAGTCTTGGACTATAACTCCGTCCACATATTCCAAAACGGAATAGCAATATGTTTTTCCGAATTTGTCCAAGTAGATTCCTGCATCGACGCTCTGCTGGAAGCGCCGGGATTTTAGAATATCGAATTTGTGAAAATCTTCTTTGTGCCAGCGCGATATTTCGTCGAATTTAGGCATAGGAATGCCGCGCCGGTAGAACTTTACGACGACATCGCCGATATTCGAGTATTTGTGTTCGGCGCCATTGGATGTCTTAAACAAAGCTATGCTGTTGTATCCTCCGGCGCAGAGCAGCGTTGCCTTACCGCTCTTTAGGGATAGAATGTCTTCGGACTTTCTCTCCATAATTTTAGTCAGTTATCTTCGCTTTTTTGGGGATTCTTTTAGGCGCTTTTCAATTGCCCTCCGCGCTTGGGCGCGCAAGCGCTTGCTTTCGACCCATGTAGGTGGAATAAGTGTCGTTGGGCTGTTGTTGGGCGTAGGCATGCTCAATAGTGATGCCAGTCTTCTTACGGCAAATTCTGCGGCAACATCGTTGTTTTGCTCCATGCCGTTCCATTCGCTTGCCGGGATTTTCCCGTCGTTGCGTCGCTCCAGCTGGGCAATTGGGTATTTTGAGCCGTCTTTTCTGCGGAGATTTTTTGATATGAAATCTCCGGTTTTTCCGAACATATAAAGAACGACATCGGGGTCTTGGCTTTCAAGAAATTTCCTGAGGTTGTAATAATAAGTGGGACTGTTTATGCTCTCTCCAAAAGGATCTATGCGCTCTTTTATATTTGCGTCGTACAGGGCGCTGAAAAATCCCCCGTAGAACCTGCCGTCGACAAGATAGTCTATTTCTTTGTCCACTACTATTGCCGGCCTTCTGAATCCGAGCTCCACGAGCCTTTCAACAGCCTTGCGCGACACTTCAAATTGATTTGAACAAACCAGTTCGTACGCCGGATTGTGCACGCTTATGCCAACGGACACTATTTTGAAATCGTTCCATATTTTCGCATAAGACTTGAATACGCAATCCTCGGTGTGCCCCATTATAATTCCTCCTCGTATTCCGCGCGCGCGCAGTATTGCGGAGAGCTTTTTGCAGTTGAGATTTGGGTCTAAAAGCCAAAATTCATCGACATTATATCCTAATTCCGACGCTTCTTTCATTACGCTCTTCTTGTAAATAGGCAGCGTGCTGTGGTTTTTGAAGGCGTTTTTATCCCTATTTCCGTTGAGAAGCGCTATTGTTTCCCTAAAGTTTCCTATGGTGGATTTCCGCATATGCGACATCATCTTTGACACCATGGAGTTCTTCTGGTATCCTAGCGATTTTGCAGTATCTTTTACAAGTTTTACTGTTTCTTTTTTTATGCGCGCAGAGTTGTTTAAAGCAAGGGAAACGGCGCTTTTCGATATTCCAAGCTTTTCAGCAATTTGTCTTATTGACACGAAATGGCAGTCGCGCGGATCGGAATTATTCATATTTTTTATTTTGCATCGGCATGGCGCTGCGTCAACGAAATTATCGCGCTGCGCGGCGCAAATAAATGCCTTTAAAGACTTTCATTAAAGCGGTTAAACTGTCCAGCAAAATACGGGGTATAGAGCCTTGAAAATGTTGGGATAAATAGTTTTAATTAAATCCATAAACGTGGATCATACAATAAACAGCCGCCAAATTTATGAAGGAAAAGTTCGATTTTATCGGGGTGGGATTTTGCAGCAACGACTATCTGAGTCTTCTGCCAAGGATACCAATAGACAGCAAGGTTAAAATATCCAAGCATATAGTGCAGGGCGGTGGCCCCGCCGGAAACTCGACGGTAGCCGCGGCGCGCTTGGGTATGAAGTCTGCGTTCTTAACGGCGATAGGGGACGACGATGCCGGCAAGAGAATTGTCCGCGACTTTAAATCTGAAAACGTATGCACTGATTTCATAACCGTGCGTCGGGGCTGTGAATCTCCAATAGCATACTGCTGGATTGACGAGCCAACCGGCAGGCGAAGCGTGGCGTGGACGCGCGGAAACATAAAGGAGCTAGAGGCTTCGGATGTCAATACGGACATAATTGCAGGCGCGAAGATCCTCCACATGGACGGGCATAACCCAATGGGCGCTCTCGCCGCCGCCAAAAAGGCCAAAGAAAGCGGCGTGTTGGTTAGTTTCGACGCAGGGACTGTCCGCGACGGCGTCGCCGAACTATTGCCGCTTGCCGACATTCTCATAACATCCGAGGCGTTTGCGCGGGAATGGACGGGAGAGTCTAATTTAGAGAAGGCTCTTGAAAAGCTTTCAAGAATAGGCGCCAGAGTGACTGGCTGCACTATGGGCGAAAACGGGTCTATGGTTTTTAGCGGCGGCAAGTTTGTAAAATGTCCGGCGTTTAAAGTCGACGTAGTAGACACAACCGGAGCAGGCGACTTGTTCCATACAGGATTTGCCGTCCGGTATTTGGAAACGCAGGACTTGATGGAATGCCAGCGTTTCGGCGCCGCGTGCGCGGCTTTAAAATGCGCGGCTATAGGCGGGCGCACTGCGGCCCCGACGCGCGTGCAGGTGGACGAATTTTTATCAAAACACTAATAAAAAAACAAAGGCTTGAAAATGGGTAAAAAAATAAAAATAGGCTTTCTTCCTTTGACTAAGGTCAACTGGACAAACGAGGCTATGCAAAAACAGCGCAGAGACGCCCTGGCTATGCTTAGCGGCATAGACAATGCGGAAATCGTAGGCGGCGACGAAATGATAGACGTCGAGCCAAAGGCGATGGAAGTTCTGGAGCAGTTTGAAAAAAGCCGCCCGGATATGATTGTCGCCCTATTTGCAACATTTTCTTTGGGAACAATCGTTTCTCTTTTCGCAAAACGACTGAATGTCCCGGTTGTGCTATGGTCTATTCCGGAGCCTGATCCGGCTGGCGGAAGGCTTCAGGCAAATTCGTTTTGCGCAGCGAATATGAATTCGCACTTTTTGTGGCGTTTCCATGTTCCATATTTTCATGTACATGCCGATATAGGCTCGGCAGCGGCTATTGGGGGAATCGGCAAGGCTGTGAGGGTAGTGCGCGCTATGAACGCAGTCAAAAATATGCGCATAGGCCTTATAGGCGGACGCGTACCCGGCTTCTACACGTCCTGTTGCGACGAAATGATGCTGCGCGCGAAACTCGGCCCCGAACTTAAGTATATAATGATGCTCGAAGTCATGAACGACGCAAAAAACATTTCCCAGGACGAACTTGAGCGCGCATTGGAGACAATCAAAAAAGACGCGGCCTGTTATGAGTCTTCCGAGGAAGATTTGCGGAAGTCGGCTGCGCTTTACGCTGCCGTCTGCGGCATGAAGAAAAAATTTCTTGTGGACACATTCGCTTTCCGTTGTTGGCCGGAGGTGATAAATTCAGACCTGTATGGAATCACAGCCTGTTCAACGCTTGGGCATCTGACAAACAATGGCGTCATTACCGCGTGCGAAGGCGATGTTTACGGCGCTGTGCTAATGCGCCTTGAGTATGAACTCACGGGAGAGTCTCCGTTCTTCTGCGATCTCATTATGTGCGAACCAGACTCAGAGTACGGCGTGGTTTGGCACTGCGGCGCGGCTCCATGCAGCGTGTGCAAAAAGAACTTTAAAAACAGCCTCCGCAACAGCTCTACCGTAGTAACCAAAGGAGTCGTAAACGAGTTCCCTCTCAAGCCTGGCCGCGTGACTTTGGCTCGGCTTGGAGAAAAGCGCGACGGAGAAGGCTATAGAATGCTAATCGCTCCCGGAGAGGGTATCGACACTGATTTATTCGTGCGCGGCAATCCCCTTAAAGTAAAGTTTGACGCCGGATGCGGGCGTCTGCGCGATACTGTAATAAACCAAGGTTTTGAACACCATTTCTCGATGGCTTACGGCGACATAACCGCTGAACTTCTCGATTACTGCCGCGTAATGGATATTGAACCCATACTTCTAAAATAACTTCAAGCGTCTATTTATATGTCAAACGGCAAATTCCTAATCCATCTTGCCCCAAAAGACGGCATAAATTGCGTATTTTCCCGCGGGCAATACAATATGAATCTGACTTCGTTCGCGCTATTAAAGCTTCAGCGCGGCGGGGTCTATAAATCAGAAACCGGCTCAAACGAGGTTGCGCTGGTCCTCCTTGGCGGGAAATGCTCGATAAAGGGTCCGGAATTTGAATTTCCGGAAGTGGGAGGAAGAAAAAATCCGTTTGAAGGAAAGCCTCATACGGTATATCTTCCGCGCAATACGGGCTATGAAATATGCGCTCTCACCGACTTGGAAATCGCCGTAAACATCGCGCCGGCCTCGCGCGACACCGCCAAGCCTACTATTATATCTCCTGAAATGACGCGCTCATTTAGCCTCGGAAGGGAAAACTTCACAAGGCTTGCCACAGTCATTATCGACGAAACGTTTGATTCCGAGCACTTTTATATCGGCGAGGGAATGATTCCTTCTGGAAATTGGTCTGGATATCCGCCCCACAGGCATGATTTCGACAATCTTCCGGATGAAATCGATATGGAAGAAACATATTTTTATCTTTTCAATCCTCCCCAGGGGTTTGGCATACAGAAAATATATACTCCAGACGGGCGCATTGACGAGACGTACACCGTGAAAAATTACGATACTGTAGCTATCGCGGAGGGCTTCCATCCGCTCTGCGGCGCACCGGGATATTCTATGTACTACCTTTGGACCATGTGCGGAAAAAATAACAGGGGGCTAATATCGGCTATGGATCCCGAACATAAATGGGTTGTTGGCAAATAATGCAAGAAGGCGGCATACTTTTGGGAATCGACTTCGGAACGGGGGGCTGCAAAGTCTCTGCAGTCTCCGTTGATGGTTCGCTTTTGGCGGACGCATCGGTGGAGTATGCAACGGAGTATCCAAAGCCGGGATGGTCGGAGCAAAAACCGTCTGATTGGTATCCCGCCATGTGCAAGGCTCTGGCAAAAATTTCCGGGAAAGGCGTTGATTTGTCAAAGGCCATTTGCGCGGCTTTTGACGGATCGACGCACAATGCCGTCCTCTTGGATGAAAAGATGGCTCCCGTCAGAAAAACTATCATGTGGACTGACCAGAGGAGCGTGAAAGAGTGCGAGTATTTGAGGAAATTTTACGGCGGAGAGATTTTTTCCGAGACCTTCCAAATGCCTGCGCCTACTTGGACCCTGCCTCAATTAATGTGGATTAAGTCAAATGAGCCCGAAGTCTTGCAAAAAGCAAAACGCGTGTTGTTCGTAAAAGACTATGTGCGCTATCTGGTAACGGGAGTTGCTGCAACCGACTATATAGAGGCGCAGGGAACACTGTTTTTTGACATGAAAAAAATGCGCTGGAGCAGAGATTTGTTG
>UMCV01016445.1_pt1 | contig 10760 bp, 8 predicted proteins | sample 1964311 | NCBI WGS metagenome assembly UMCV01 (sample SAMEA4835976, study PRJEB28245) | human gut metagenome | biome: gut microbiome; material: fecal sample | place: Denmark | collected 2008 | reverse complement strand
TTGGTATTCAGTATGTTTCGGGTATTGCCGGAAGTTTTGTCATTTACCTGATCGGAGCATTTGTTGCTGGATTTTCCATGTGTATGCTGAATACGGTTGTCAATCCGATGTTGAATACTTTAGGCGGGGGCGGAAATAAAGGGAATCAGTTAATCCAGGTAGGAGGATCTTTTAATTCCCTGAATGCGACTATTGTTCCTGTATTAGTTGGTTATCTGATCGGTAGTAATGTAGAAGCTGCTACGATTCAGGATGCGAATCCTGCCTTGTTTTTGGCTATGGGAATTTTTGCTTTAGCTTTTATTGTTCTCTCTATGGTCAGAATTCCGGAACCTCGTCAGATGGTGAGTGAAAAGGCTGCCGAAAAAAGTGAACACAGTGCTTTGTCTTTCCGGCATTTCGTATTGGGGGCTATTGCAATCTTTTTGTATGTAGGTGTCGAGGTCGGTATTCAGATGTTTATCAATCCCTTTATGACAGGAAGTGCGGCAGAAGGTGGTTTGGGCATCAACACAACGACTGCGGGTTCTGTAGTGGGTACCTATTGGTTCCTGATGCTTGTTGGCCGTTTGGTAGGAGCTTCTATCGGAGCCAAAGTATCCAGTAAGACGATGCTTATTTTCGTTTCAATTTTGGGAATTATTTTAACCTTGGTGGCCATCTTCACTCCGATTTCTTATACCGTAAAAATGCCGGTATTCCAGTCTGATATTTCTTTCGGTATGGCAGAAATTCCAATGAGTATTATGTTCCTTGTATTATGTGGTTTATGTACCTCAGTGATGTGGGGCGGTATTTTCAACCTGGCAGTAGAAGGCTTGGGTAAATATACTGAAGCCGCTTCCGGTATTTTTATGGTAATGGTATGTGGCGGTGGGTTATTACCGTTATTGCAGGGACTTGTTGCCGATATTTCTTCTTACATGACCAGTTATTGGGTGATTTTCGGAGCATTGGTATACCTGTTGTATTATGCTTTGATTGGTTCGAAGAATGTAAACAAGGATATTCCGGTTGAATGATATAAAATTTGATAACAGTAAAGAAATAATAAAGATATGGATACAACAGCAGTAAGAAATACATTTAAAGAAAAATTCGGAGCAGAAGGTATATGGTATTTTTCTCCGGGACGTGTTAATTTGATCGGAGAGCATACTGATTATAATGGGGGATGTGTGCTTCCAGGAGCTATAGATAAAGGGATTTTGGCTGAGATTAAACCGAATGGTACCGATAAAGTAAGGGCTTATTCTTTGGATTTACAAGATTATGCTGAATTCGGGTTAAATGAAGAAGATAAGCCGAAAGCTTCTTGGGCGCATTATATTTTTGGCGTGTGTCGTGAAATGCAGAAAAGAGGGGCTAAACTCAGCGGTTTTGATACGGTATTTTCGGGTGATGTGCCGTTGGGAGCAGGACTTTCTTCTTCAGCAGCTTTGGAAAGTACATTCGGTTTTGCTTTGAATGAAATATATAACTGCGGTTTCGATAAAAAGGAACTTGTGTTGATCGGACAGAAGACAGAACACAATTATTGTGGGGTGAATTGCGGAATTATGGATCAGTTTGCTTCTATTTTCGGAAAAGAAGGCAATTTAATCCGTTTGGATTGTAGTACGATGGAATACGAATACGTTCCTTTTCATCCCCAAGGATATAAAGTGGTGCTGGTGGATTCCGTTACGAAACACGAACTGGTAGATTCTCCTTATAATAAACGCCGGCAATCTTGTGAAAGAGCCGCCGCCGCTATTGCCGTAAATCATCCTCAGGTTAAATTGTTGGGAGATGCCGATTTAGAGATGCTGGAAGAAGTAAAGGGTAAAATCAGTGAGGAAGATTATATGCGTGCTACTTATGCTATTCAGGAGAATCAACGTTTGGTTGATACTTGTGAGGCTTTGAAAAAAGGAGATTACGAAACAGTAGGGAAGAATATATACGCTACTCATCATGGCATGAGTAAATTATATGAGGTAAGTACAATCGAATTAGATTTTCTGAATGATATCGCTAAAGAATGTGGGGTTACGGGATCTCGTATTATGGGAGGTGGCTTTGGTGGATGTACCATCAATCTGGTTCCGGAAGATAAATACGATCATTTTATCGAAACAGCTGTCGCTAAGTTTAAAGAAAAATTCGGTAAAGAACCGAAAATATACCCTGTAAAAATTAGCGATGGAGCTCGCAGACTGAACTAAATTTACCATAAAAGAGAGAGATTGAATGGACAATCTTTCGCAAAGTCGTACTGTTCCCCCAAAAATGCTTGAGGCATTGAGGGGGAACTGTTCGTATTAAGAAAACATTTTTTGGCTATTTATAAATTCTTTTCACTTTCATTCGTACTTTTCTCTCTTTTCTCTTTTTTCTTAAACTAAATTCATATATTTGCGCACAATTATGAGGATTTCGGTACTTTTATCTTATAATATGTAAGTAAAAGGTCGTTTGATCTGAAGATTGTTCCAGAGGTATATCCAAAGGAAAGTAGAGGGGACAAAATAGATTGGGGGATCACCTTACAGAACAGCTTAGGGATGGATTTCAAAACGAAGTTTGGGAATCCCAAAAGGGTGCAGACGTTATGAATGTTTTATATATTAATTTTATTAAAATATAACCACATGGGAAAGTATGAATTGAACAAAAACCTCGCTCAGATGTTAAAGGGGGGGGTAATTATGGACGTTACAAATGCAGAACAGGCTAAAATTGCAGAAGCAGCAGGAGCATGCGCAGTTATGGCTTTAGAACGGGTGCCGGCAGATATCCGTCGGGACGGAGGTGTAGCCAGAATGTCGGATCCGCAGATGATCAAAGAGATACAAAAATCGGTTTCTATTCCGGTGATGGCTAAAGTGAGGATCGGACATTTTGTAGAAGCACAGATATTGGAGGCGATAGGAATTGATTTTATTGATGAGAGTGAAGTTTTGACGCCGGCAGATGAGCTGTATCATGTGGAAAAAACGGCTTTTAAAGTACCTTTTGTCTGTGGAGCCAGAAATTTAGGAGAAGCTTTGCGACGGATTGGGGAAGGGGCTGCTATGATTCGTACGAAAGGCGAAGCCGGTACCGGAAATGTGGTAGAAGCTGTGACCCATATGCGTCAGATTACGGACCAAATGCGGAGAGTAAAAAATGCTCCGGCAGAGGAATTGATGAGTTTGGCAAAGGAATTCGGCGCTCCCTACGAGTTGATTCAATATGTGCATGAAAATGGAAAATTGCCTGTAGTCAATTTTGCTGCCGGTGGTATTGCTACTCCTGCGGATGCTGCATTGATGATGCAATTAGGGTCCGAAGGTGTATTTGTCGGTTCCGGTATTTTCAAATCCGGAGATCCGGAAAAGAGAGCAAGGGCTATTGTACAGGCTGTTACTTATTTTAACGATCCCGTAAAACTGGCTGAGCTATCTGAGAATCTGGGAGAAGCCATGTCTGGTTTGGAAATAAAGACACTCGAAGATAAATATGCTGAAAGAGGATGGTAAAAAGAGTGCTTCGGCACTCTTTTTTTAATGAGAGGATAAATATGAAAATAGGAATACTAGGATTTCAAGGAGCATTTTTAGAACATGAACAACATATACGTACGCTCGGACATGAGGCTGTCGACGTACGTTATACAGAACAATTGGAAGAGCTGGACGGAATAATTCTGCCGGGAGGAGAAAGTACGACAATCGGTAAATTATTAATACGGACAGGAATGATGGAGCCCTTGCGTAAAAAAATTGAAGCGGGATTTCCGGTATGGGGCACATGTGCCGGAATGATTTTATTGGCCAAGAAGTTGGTAAATGATAGCACTGCCCATTTGGCTGTTATGGATATTGCCGTGAGAAGAAATGCTTATGGTACCCAGATTGATAGCTTTGATACCCGGGTGCTCATTCCTGAAGTAAGTAAAGAACCGATTCCCCTTGTCTTTATCCGGGCTCCTTATATTGAAGAAGTCGGAGAGCAAGTAAAAGTAATGTGTTGCCTGAACGGAAATATTGTGGCAGCTCGGCAACAGAATATGTTGGTTACTTCTTTTCATCCCGAATTAACAGAAGATTCTGCTTTTCATCGTTATTTTGTGAATATGTGCCAAAATTGAACCTTTCAGTAAAAGGTTCGTATAATCTTTTTAAAAAAGAAAAAGGATGAAAACGATTTATTGTATATTATTCGGATTACTGGGGCTTTTGGGAAGCTGCAAACAACAAACAAAGATTGATACAAAAACAGATAAGTATGTCGATCAGACCCGGAGTTGGGACATCAATGTGGAAAAGACTTATTTTTCCTCAACGAATGCTGAAGCGGAAAAAGCTTGTAGAGTAGTGAATGCAAAAGTTCAATATTTGATCGATAGTTTACAAAATAACGTAAAGACGCAAGCTGATACTTTTTTTGCTGCTTTTGCAACAGATACCGCTAACCGACCTATATACAATTATGAATTGTATATAAGGGATACCGTATTTCTGGCAAATGAAGATTATATCAGTATACGTTTATCTGCTTATTCTTTTACAGGAGGAGCTCATGGAATGACCGATTTTTATGCGCTGAACTACAATATGAAAAAGCAGGCTTTTGTATCGCCTCAGGAAATATTAGATTTTAAGCAAAGGATTGAAATTAATAATCTATTGGCGGAAAATTTCAAAAATGAAGGAGGTTGTTTTACGGAAAAGCCCACTTTGACCAATGGGTTTACCGCCCTGAATATTACGCCTAAAGCTATTTGTTTTACTTATCCCCAATATGTATTAGGCCCTTATTCCTGTGGATATGCACAAGTCTATATTCCCAGAGATAAACTGAATGGAGTTTTGTTGATGCCACAAAATAAATAAAGCGGAACCGGCTTGAGCACTAAAATTTCCTCCTTTGAGTGAGGTAAAGCCTGTCTAAGGTTGGCGGACAAATGGTGTTTTGCACATCCCGCTTAAACCTAAATTTCTATTCTTGGAATATCTTCCGTTTCGGTTCTCAAACCTTATTTTGGAGGAATACTCAACAAGTATAAAACCGAACTAAATGCAATGAATTAGTTCGGTTAAGCTTTGTTATTTGCGAATATTCCTAAACGGAACTCTAATCTTGATTCCTAAATTGGACGGTTATTTTACGACCTTTCTTGGCGATGGGTCTTTTTTAATTTTCACTACCTCCGAATTCCATGAGATAAGCTTTGATAAAATCATTGATATCTCCGTCCATCACGGCTTGTACATTGGAAGTCTGATAATTGGTCCGGTGATCTTTTACCCTTCGGTCGTCAAAAACATAACTGCGTATCTGAGAGCCCCATTCGATTTTCTTTTTATTACTCTCTATTTTATGTTGTTCTGCCAGTCTCCTCTGCAATGCCATATCGTATAACATGGAACGTAAAAGACGCAAAGCATTTTGACGGTTGTCCAACTGAGAACGGGTTTCTGTATTTTCAATCAGAATTTCTCGGGTTTCTCCTGTATCGGGATCTTTGTAATTGTATCTTAACCGAACCCCAGTCTCTACTTTGTTTACGTTTTGCCCTCCGGCTCCCCCGGAACGGAAGGTATCCCAAGAAATGTCCGCTTGGTTAATTTCGACCTCTATACTATCGTCCACCAAAGGTGTCACAAATACCGATGCAAAGGAAGTCATCCGCTTCCCCTGTGCGTTAAAGGGAGATACCCTTACCAAACGATGAACTCCGTTTTCGCCTTTCAGGTAGCCGTATGCATAATCTCCTTCGACTTCGATTGTGACCGTTTTTATACCGGCTTCATCTCCATCCTGCAAGTTGCTGACCGTGATTTTGTAATCGTTGGCTTCTGCCCAGCGCATGTACATACGCATTAACATGGAAGCCCAGTCCTGACTTTCAGTTCCTCCGGCCCCGGAATTGATTTTTAATACGCAACTCATGGAATCGGCTTCCTGACGCAGCATATTTTTTAGTTCCAGATCTTCAATAAGATGAAGGGCGGTTTGATATTGTTTTTCTACTTCTTCTTCGGAAGCTTCTTCCTCTTTGGCAAAGTCAAAAAGGACTTCGAGATCATCTACAGCCCGGGAAATTTCTTCGCAACCGCTTATCCATTTTTTTAATTCCCGTACCGTTTTCATTACGCTTTCCGCCTCTTTGGGGTTGTTCCAAAACTCCGGAGCCTGAGTACGTAATTCTGCTTCTTCTAATTGGATTTTTTTATGGTCGACGTCAAAGATACCTCCTCAGAGCGTCACCACGTTCTTTTAACTCTTTTATATGATCTATTGTAATCATGTGATAATTATATAATTAATGTCAGCTATAAATTTTTATATAATCAAAAAATTCAAGAACTTGACCAGACAAATAGCTATAGAATTTTTTGAGTCTTTACTGTTTTTCCGGAAATTGTTTAACAGCACATCATTCCTGATAAAAGAAATCAGGAAAGACGTGTTGTTAATGAATTTATTTTTTAGGATTGCGATCCACTGGTATCTATCTTTTTTTGTACTTCCGGCCGATAAGGGTGAACAGCAGTCGGATTGTAAATACTTTCCACCATATTGCTTATTTCCTGAGCCAACTCTGTTTGGCCTGCCTGAGTAATATAAGCCAATAGGAAGCGGATGACATTCATACTGAGCTTTTCGTCCTGCATAATATCTCCTCTTTGCACGTCTTCCGGTGCCAGGGAATGAATATATTTCAACGTCTGGTAATTATTGACGGCCAACTCTTTTGCCAGGGCATTTGCCTTTTCTGTTTCCCCTAAATTGTAATAGAGAGGAATATAATTCAATAGGCTGTTGTCGGCAGGCACCTGATACAAGGGTATTTCTTCCAGACTCTTGTCCAATGCGGCAATGGCCTGTTCGTTTTTACCTTCTTGCGCTAAGGTTTCTGCCAGGCGTAAAAAGGTATATCTGTATTTCATGACAGCTATGGTATTGTCGTGGAAATAGTCGATATTTACCTTCGGATCTTTAATATTTCCCCATTCGAATTTATTCATGACATTGTCATATAAAATGTCGGAATCAATTCTGCCGTAATCGTAATAGTTTTCCGGATTCGTTTCAATAGGTACTACCCGATAAGCGGCTCCTTCTAGTTGGAAATATTTTTCAAATCCCATATAGCTGTCTGGACCCATACCAATTCCAAAATAAACGGGACGTTCCCAATTGTTGGTGGCCAGGATATCTAACACCATTAGTTGGGATTTATTTAATGCATTCCCTTTTAGGTTTATATCCAATTGTTTAACAATTTTATCGGCATCTTTTGCTTTTACAGTTCCGTTAGCGATCACTTTTGCCGAGTTGACAGGAAAGTAGACATTACGGGTTGGAATGTAATCCAATACTTCGCCGGAAGTAGTTTTCAGCTTGGTATTCATATTGTCACTGCCGACAAATGACATGACATCTTTCATATTAGCCGACTTGATCTGTTCTTGTATAACCACCCAATCCCGCACTCCTTCATGGTATTGATCGTTGGTGAGAGAAATCGGTACCGGTTCTCCTTCATAAGCTTTCCGGGCAATCTGGTCGATATACCATCCACCGGCTAAAAGGCTCAGATTTACAATGCGAATATCTCTTCTGACGCCTTCCACTTCCTGCGCATACCACAGCGGAAAAGTGTCATTATCTCCGTAAGTAAAGAGAATTGCATTGGGAGCACAGGAGTTCAAGTAGTTTTTGGCATGAGCGATTGTAGCATATCGTCCGCTCCGGTTGTGATCGTCCCAGTTTTGCGCTGCCATATTGACAGGAACCGCTACCAGGCAAATCGCACTGACTAAAACTGCTGCTCCGGCAGGTTTCATATACTTTTTCGCCAATTCCCAGAGAGTCAGTACGCCCAGTCCGATCCAGATCGCATAGGCGTAGAAAGAACCCGCATAGGCATAATCCCGTTCCCGCGGTTCCCGCGGAGTCTGATTTAAGAAAACAATAATGGCAATACCGGTCATAATAAATAACAGCATCACTACCCAAAAATCTTGCTTGCCTCCCTTTCCTTTCCGATATTGATAAAACATACCCAATAAGCCCAGTAAAAAGGGCAGCATATAATATTTATTCAACGCTTTTTCGGCTTTTAACGTATCGGGAATATCCGATTGATTGCCGAGTCGCAACTCATCCAGAAATTTAATACCTGTGATCCAGTTACCGTAACGTATATCTCCATATCCTTGAATATCGTTCTGGCGACCGGAAAAATTCCACATAAAATATCGCCAATACATATGGCCTAATTGGTAAGAAAAGAAATACCTCAGGTTGTTTGCAAAACTGGGTTTTTGAATGGGTTCATTGTTTACGTAATATACCGGACCTGAGGGTTTTCCTCCCCAAGCTTCGTATTCCTGTGCAAAATAGGGACGTTGATTGCTGTACATACGGGGAAATACAGTACAGAAACGACTATCGTATTCGTATTTCGACTGATAGCGTATTTTGTCGTATTGTCCGGTCTTTTTATTTTGGTAATAAACCGGAGCTCCGTCTTCAATGGCAACAAGAGGTGCATTGTAATACTGACCGTAGAGCAGAGGATTTTCTCCGTACTGATCCCGGTTCAGGTAAGATAAGAGGGCAAATACATTGTCCGGACTGTTTTCATCGATCGGCGGATTGCTAATGGAGCGGATAACCACCATTGCATAGGAGGAGTAACCGATCATTATTACGATAAAACAGGTGAAAATGGTATTCAGTACTGTTTTTTGTTTTTTCAGCGTATAGCGAATGCCGAATGTCAAACCGACAATTAATAAAAGCGCATAAATGATAACCCCTGTATTAAACGGTAGTTTCATACTATTTACAAACAAAAGTTCAAACCAGCCGGCAATTTTTATAACTCCCGGAATAAGCAGGAAATTGACGAATCCCAGTATAATGATTGACAAAATCCCGGTTTTAATAATTCCTTCCCGGGTAGGGGTATATTTTTTGAAATAATATACAAATACAATAGCGGGTATAGCCAACAGATTCAGTAAGTGAACCCCTATGGAAAGACCAATCAGATAGGCAATTAAGACCAGCCACCGATTGGCATAAGGCTCAAAAGCAATATTTTCCCATTTCAGAATGGCCCAGAAAACGACAGCCGTAAACAGAGACGAGAGAGCGTAAACTTCTCCTTCTACAGCCGAAAACCAAAATGTATCTGTAAAAGTATAAGTGAGTGCCCCGATCAAAGAAGCGCCCATGATTGCCAAAAGTTGTCCCATTGTACATTCTTCTCCTTTTTTCAATATTAGTTTTCGAGCCAGATGGCTGATTGTCCAGAAAAGGAAAAGGATAGTAAAACCAGAGGCCAGAGCGGACATATAATTAATCATTACAGATTGCTTTTCCGGACTGGGCGCGAAGATCGCAAACAGGCGGGATATAATCATAAATAAAGGAGCTCCGGGAGGATGTCCTACCTGTAACCCCACCGAGGTCGTGATGAATTCACCGCAGTCCCATAAACTTGCAGTCGGTTCCACTGTAAGAATATAAGTGATACTGGCGATGACAAATGTAATCCAACCTGCGATATTGTTTACAAGCTGAAAACTTAAATGAGGATGATTTTTAATTTTATACATTTGCAATAAGTTGATTTTATAATTCAAATTGTTTTCCCTTACATAATATAAATTTTGGTTTTTCTTGAAAACTCTCTACCAAAATTACGAAGGACGAAAATAATTATTTTGATTGAATTTTTGTGCTTTTTTTTGCTGTAAATAGAAAAAGTTTTACATTTGCACCGTCTTTGACAAAATGATTGTCCCATTGTGTAATGGTAGCACAGCAGATTTTGGTTCTGTCAGTCCAGGTTCGAATCCTGGTGGGACAACTTTTATGTTCGTTAAATTTCCTACGAGCCGCTGTATTACAGCGGTTTTTTTAATATCTCCCGGAGCCGGGGAAAATAATCATTTTCGGATCAATCAAAATTCTTTGTCATTTTACACACTAGGGACGTGCCCTAATGTGTAATTTTTGCATTATTTTTTCCGGGAAATTTAGAAAAGGTTTATGATAAGGGTAATTGGTCTTTTTCGCCAAAAAGGTCCGTCCCTCTGGTGCATTATTTCCTTTTGGGCTGGTTTGCTTAGAAAAGTACATGTAGATTTTTATAATTATTTTTGTAGCAGACGATATGTAAATGTCTGGAATTGTAAATAGATTTGATGGGGGAGAGGGAGTGCAAGTGGGTGCCTATGTCTTTGGTCCTGTTTGGTAACGAAAGCATATCCCTTTGTCCTGTTTGAACTTTAATCTGGTAAAATTGTATTTATGGTAACATTGAGAATCATGTTGGATAGGCAAAAAATGAATGCTAAACATGAATGTCCAGTTGTCCTGAAACTTGTACAGGGACGGAGACGTTGTTTTATCCCCTTAGCCTTGAAAGTGAAATGGGAGGATTGGAATTTTAAAAAATCTTTGTTAAAAGAAAAACGAGGTACTCTAGAAGAGAAAATAGAGCAACAGAAAGGCAATTTGTACCTAGAGAGTGAGGTTTTAAAAATCAAGAAAATTTTATTGGATTTTACTATGATGGAAGAAGATTATACCTTGGAAGAGGTTGTAAAATCATATCAGTATCCGACTTCTACTGGTGGATACGTATACGATTATATGCGAAATATTGTCGATTCTCTGGAAAAATTAGGGAAAAACGGTAATTCAAATGTTTACAGGGGAACGATGGGTGTGCTTCAAAATTTCCATCCCGAACAGGATCTTACGTTTGA